>CDYU01020168.1_pt1 | contig 13349 bp, 14 predicted proteins | sample 480701 | NCBI WGS metagenome assembly CDYU01 (sample SAMEA3182105, study PRJEB8094) | gut metagenome | biome: human; feature: gut; material: Stool; isolation source: human stools | place: Canada | collected 2013-02-26 | reverse complement strand
TTGGATTCCTTTGGTTTCCTTGCCGTGGCCGTTAGATTTGCGGTGGTCATAGCCCTGGTGAGACGCCCGGTCCCATTCCGAACCCGGTAGCTAAGGCCAGGCGCGGCGATGGTACTGCACTCGAGAGGGTGTGGGAGAGTAGCACGCCGCCGCTTCACATGTTGGGCCTCCCGGTCGAGCCTTTGGCTCCCGGGAGGCCCCTTTTCGTTTCCGGGGTTCCCGTCGAGCTTACGCTCCGGAAACCCCATTTTTTATCCCCGAATCTTTTGTTCCTCCTCCCGGTTCTTCCGGCTGACCCCATGCGGGTTCCCGGAAGGGCTTTTTTATTTCCCGTATTTCCTTCTTCCTCCCGGGGACCCCGTCTTTCCATCCTTGATTTCCATCTGATTCCCAGGTCTCCCGCAGGGGCATGGAAATCCTTTCCACTCCTGGTTTTTTCTCTTCGGCGCCGCGGATTCCTGCTAGAAGACCGGAAAAACTATGGTTTTGGGACCTCGTGTGTGTCCCATGCATCAAAGCGCTTAGACTGGTCTTATGGCAAGAGTTACGGTGTATGACGTTGCAGAGAAGGCGGGTGTGTCTACCGCGACGGTCTCCTTCGCCTTCAGGCATCCCGACAAAGTGAAGGATGATACCAAGGCCAAGGTCCTCAGGGTCGCCGAGGAGCTTGGCTACGTTCCCAGCGGCAACGCACGTAGCCTTGCCAAAGGCAGGACGGGCACGTTGGGCATGTACGCGTTCGATATGCTGCTGGAAAGACCTCAGGGAAGCAACCTTGAGGATGATTGGCCTGATGTTTCCCCCAGATCCATCGACGAGCCTCTGGACGGTGACGAACCCAACGTTCTTGTATATCCGTTATACGTTGATGAGGTGCTCCGCGGCTTCGAACTCGAATGCTGGAAGAGCGGGAAGGGCATGCTCATGGGTGCCGCCTCGAAAAAGAATGATCATAGATCTGTAACGGATATCGCCGGTCGCGTTGATGGTCTGGCGCTGATGCCAAGTGGATATAACGATACGCTCCCTCTTTCCATGTTGGCGAAGAACATTCCGCTTGTAATGGTGGGTGTGGGCGATGAAAAACTGCCTGCCGCATACCTGCAATGCGATAACGCATCGGGCATGAGACAGATTGTCGACCATCTTGTCGAAGTCCACCATATCAACGATATGGCATTCGTCGGTGGTGTCAATGGTGGAGCGTGCGCGAGGGGTACCGACGCTGATGACGTCGTCTCGCGCTATGACGCGTTTAAAAAATACCTCGAGGAACGCGGGCTAGACTCCAAAGGGGCTCTGTTGGATGACTCTTTCGCCACGTCCGATGAATACATGGTGGGTTTGTGCGAGGCGATAGGATCCGGCAGACTGCCGCAGGCCTTGGTCTGCGGCACGGACCAGACCGCCTTCGGCGTGATCAGACTCCTCGAGGAGGCCGGTGTCCGGGTTCCCGACGACGTCATCGTCACCGGATTCGACGGAATCCTCGCCGGACGGCTGATGGAACCGCAGCTGACGACCGTCCGCCAGCCCATGGAGGACATGGGGCGCGAGGCGGCTCGCATGCTGCTTTCCAGGAACGGGGAGCCTTGGGAGAAGGCTGAAAGACGAGTACTCCCGGTTCGCCTCATTGTGCGCGGCAGCTGCGGATGCAATCAAAAAATCTAAGCGCATAAATCATATGGGCGTGTCGCCTTGACTTCCTTAAATCTAAGCGCTTAAATTGTAATATCAATCTAAGCGGTTAGATTGATATGAATCAAAGGAGATTTCAATGAGGAAGCCATTTTTCAAAGCGGTCGTGGCCGGCATGGCCAGTGTGGCGATGATTGCCGGTATGTCCGCGTGCGGACGGTCCGCGAACAACGCGGATTCCGATTCCGATGCGGTCAAGACCATCGATTCAAGCAAGGCCACCGGCGACCTGACCATCTGGGCCATGGGCAACGAGGGCGACCTGCTGGGTGATTTCGTCAAGGGATTCGAAAAGGAGAACCCCGACGTCAAGGTCAAGGTCACCGCGATCCCATGGTCCTCAGCGCACGACAAACTCCAGACCGCCATCGCCGCGGGCAACGGTCCCGACGTTGCGCAGATGGGCACCACCTGGATGGCCGATTTCTCCAACTCGTTCTCCACCGTGCCTGACAACCTCGACATGTCCGACTTCTCCGACGGGTCTAGGGCTACTGGCCAGGTCGACGGGAAACAGCTCGGCGTGCCTTGGTACATCGACACCAGAGTGCTGTACTACCGTACCGACATCGCCGAGATGGCTGGTTGGAACAAAGCTCCGAAGACTTGGAATGAGCTTAAGCAGATGGCTAAGGACATGCAGAAGGTCGATGGGGTCAAATACGGCATGAACCTCAACCCATCTGGCACTGACGCGTTCCTCGGAACTTTGCCGTTCTCCTACTCGGCCGGGGCGTCCTTGACTAACAAGGAACAGACGAAATGGACTTTCGAAGATACTGGCATAAAGAAGGGACTGAACTTTACCACCAGTCTCTACAAGGACGGCGTCGCGAACGTCAACGCCGACGTAAGCTCCGGTGCCGACATCGCGAACTTCGTGTCCGGTGACACTCCGATGATGCTGCAGGGGCCGACCGCCGTCAGCCAGATCAACGAATTGGGCGGCGACGGATTCGAATCCAAGTACGCCACCGTCGTCCTGCCGTCGATGGACGAATCCTCGGGGCCCGCCACGTCCTTCGTCGGAGGCAGCGACCTTGTGACGTTCAAGGATTCCAAGAACAAGCAGTCCGCGTGGAAGTTCATCCAGTGGGTCAGCAAACCCGAGGTGCAGGCCGAATGGTACAAGAAGTCCTCCGATCTGCCCGCTTCCCAGAAGGCATGGGACGATGACGCGCTCTCCGGCAACGACAAGCTTTCGGCATTCGGCGACCAGCTGAAGAACACCATGGCTCCGCCGGCGCTGTCCACCTGGGCGCAGGTGTCCTCCGCTGCCGACCGCATCCTCGAGCAGATAAACAAGGGACAGGTCTCCGTTGACGAGGGCTTGAAGAACCTGCAGTCCGAAGCCGACTCCATCGGAACGGGAAACTGATCCCATGAGCCTCGGGACAAGAAAGACAAAGACGGAGGGCTCGGGCAACGTCCTCCGCCGCCGCCGTACGATTCTCGCATGGGGATTTGCCTTGCCTTTCGCAGTCGTGTTCTGCGTATTCATGCTGATTCCCCTCCTGTCCTCGATGGCGATGTCCTTCACCGACATCACCTCCAAGGACCTTCGCACCCCGTTCAACGTCAACTTCGTCGGACTGGACCAGTACATCACCCTGTTCCACGACCACCGTTTCCTGCACGCGTTGGGCGTCACCGGAATCTTCGTACTTGTCGGCCTGCCGATCACCATGGCGATCGCCCTCGCATTCGCGGTGGCCCTCAACAAGGGATCCAAGCACCTCAACGCGTTCTTCAGGGCCGTGTTCTACGCGCCGGTTGTCGCCAGCGTGGTCGCGGTCTCCGTCGTGTGGAGGTACATCCTCCAGAAGGACGGCCTGCTCAACTCGCTCCTGGCCGTCTTCGGTATCGCCGGGCCGGACTGGCTGCACGACACCCGCTACGCCCTGCCCGCGCTGATGGCCATGACCATCTGGCGCAACATGGGAACGCTGATGATCATCTTCCTCGCCGGCCTGCAGGCCATCCCCGAGGAATTGAAGGAGGCTGCGGCCATCGACGGCGCAGGCAAATGGCGCACCTTTCGTAGCATCACGCTCCCGCTGCTCAAGCCCACGCTGCTGCTGGGTGCCGTGCTTCTTTCCGTCGCCTACCTGCAGTTCTTCGAGGAATCCTTCGTGATGACCCAGGGAGGACCGCTCGATTCGACGCTCTCCGCCGCGTACTACGTGTACCAGAAGTTCGGTTTCGGACAGTACGGCATCGCCTCCGCAGCCAGCTGGGTGCTGTTCATCATCATCGCGCTGGTCAGCGTGCTCCAGTTCCGCATTCTCAAGGAGGATTGAGATGACAGCCACGACAGTCGCGGCCTCGAGGCCGCAAAGCAACAAGCAGTCGCTCTGGCGCCGATTCGTCAAGGGGCGTGGACTCTCCTACTGCGTCCTCGCGGTGATCGGAGTCTTCTGGATCTTCCCGTTCCTGTGGATGGCGCTGGGCTCGTTGAAGACCCAGAGGGAGATCCTCGCCAAACCGCCGAAGCTCCTACCCGAGCACGCCTCGCTCGCAAACTTCGCGAAATGGTTCGGGGAGCTGAACTTCGGCACCTACTTCACCAACAGCATGGTCGTCGCCGTGATCACCGTCCTCGGGAACATGGTGTTCTGCTCCATGGTCGGATACGCCCTGGCGAAGATGGACTTCGCCGGCAAGAACATCTTGTTCGGCGCCGTCATGGTGACGCTCATGGTTCCGAGCGTGGCCACGTTCGTCCCCCTGTTCGTGATCATCTCGAACATGGGACTCGCGAACTCCTACGCGGCGCTCATCCTGCCGTTCCTGTGCCAGCCCATCGGAGTCTTCCTGATGAGACAGTTCATCTCCGGAATCCCCGACGCGCTGATGGAGGCCGCGAGGGTCGACGGCGCCGGTGAGCTGCGCATATTCTTCCAGATCGTCCTGCCCCAGTGCGGGCCGCCGCTGGCGACGCTGTCCATCCTCACGTTCCTGTCCTCCTGGAACAACTTCCTGTGGCCGTTGGTCGCGGCCCAGACCGAGGAGAAGTACACGCTGCCCGTGGCACTGTCCCTCTACTCCACCGGCCAGAACGCCACGAACTACAGCGTCCTGCTCGCCGGAGCGGTACTGGTGGTCACCCCGATCCTCCTCCTGTTCGTATTCCTGCAGCGCTACTTCATCCAGGGCGTCGCCGGAACGGGCATCAAATAGAAAGACATGTCATGAAAGAACAATACGAGTTCCCGCCGGAATTCATCTGGGGCGCGTCCACGGCCGCGCACCAGATTGAAGGGAACAACGTCGCGAGCGACTGGTGGGCCAGGGAGCATGCCGAACGCACGGATCTCAGCGAACCGTCGGGAGACGCGGCCGACAGCTACCACCGCTACGGCGAGGACATCAGAATGCTCGCCGACGCCGGATTGGGCATGTACCGCTTCTCCATCGAATGGGCCCGCATCGAGCCCGCGGAGGGCTGCTTCTCCAAAGCGCAGCTGCTGCACTACCGCCAAATGATCGACGCGTGCCACGAGAACGGCGTCGAGCCCATGGTCACGCTGAACCACATGACACTGCCGCTGTGGCTCGCCACCAAGGGCGGATGGCTCAACGCCGATGCCGTCGACTACTTCGCCCGGTACGTGCGGTACGTGATGCCGATCCTCCACGACGTCACCTGGGTCTGCACCATTAACGAGCCGAACATGGTCGCGCTGACCCGTGGCGGAACCGAAGGCAGCGACTTCGTGGCCGCCTCGCTGCCCGCGCCCGATCCGGACATCTCCGCCACGCTCGTCAAAGCGCACAGGAAAGCCAGGGAAATACTATCCGAGAACCCGCGTATCAAGTCCGGGTGGACCATCGCCTGCCAGGCGTTCCACGCCATGCCCGGATGCGAACGGGAGATGGAGGAATACCAGTACCCGCGCGAGGACTACTTCACCGAGGCCGCGGCCGGGGATGACTTCATTGGGGTGCAGGCCTATCTGAGGACCTTCATCGGCAAGGATGGCCCCGTGCCAGTCCCCGAGGACGCGGAACGCACCCTCACCGGCTGGGAGTACTTCCCGCCGGCGCTGGGCATCGCCATCCGCCATACTTGGAACGTCGCCAAACGCACGCCGATAATCGTCACCGAAAATGGCATCGCCACTGCCGATGACCGCCGGAGAATCGATTACACCTTCGACGCCATAGCCGGCATGCACGACGCGATGGACGACGGTATCGACGTGAGGGGATACCTCCACTGGTCCCTGCTCGACAACTACGAGTGGGGCTCGTTCGCTCCGACGTTCGGCCTGGCCTCCTGGGACAGGGACACCTTCGAACGCCATCCGAAGCCATCCTTGGATTGGCTAGGATCAATCGCGAGAAAGGGGGTCATGGCCAGATAGAAGCCGTTTCCTCTCCATCCATTACATGAAAGGGCGCACGTTTTGAAACGTGCGCCCTTTCGTTTGATTTGGCGGATTCAATAGAAAACGGGTATAGCCCTCGATCTGGAAGAACATGTCCGTCCGGCGGCCGATGCTCGCGGCTGGCATACGCCGAAAACGCAGCACTGCTGTTCCCGTAAGGTCGCATCTCCCTTAACGTGTCAAGCGTCTCCTGATACGTTGCTGTATCGACGCCGGTTTCGTCATTCCTTGCCTTTCCCGAGTGGCCCTGTCGGCCAAGTGCGTTTCAACTCGAGAAAATAGCCGGGTTATGGCGGGCCGGCGGGGAGGGGCGTGCTGGACGCCTGCGCGAACTCGGTCTGACCCGATTCGCTGGATGTCTAGCCACAATGGAATGACTTGATGCGTATTCCAAGCCGGACGGAGGATGGAATGCATCTCCACGCGGATGGCGGCCGAATTCTTAAGTGTTTGCACCAGCGTTACATAAAACGCTTAGCGAACCGAAATGATGTCCGGCGGAACGTGTCCTTGCGCGTCTTGGAAACGGATATCCGTATTCGTTCGAAGGTTTCTCGACCAGGGGATGGGCTTTGCTTTTTCAGATTGACAGTCCGTAATCATTTCGGATATGTCGGAATTTAGACAGGAATCCCTTGGATGCGCCGCGGGCGATAAATACGGGCCGTGGTGCGGGAAGGACCTCGAACATGACGATTCGAAGAACACGGTCGCCTATTTCGGCGAGCGTGCCGCTTCCCACCCTCGGCGAGGTCACGGCCGGCACCGCGAGCCTCAGCCGGTAGGAGCTACCCACAGGATCATTCGTGTTGGTCGGAGTTCTCTCGTTCGGCGACGGAATTGTATCCGTGGGGTACTTCGTCGTTGTTTCTACGGACGGATCCGAGGGTGTCCATCCACCAGTGTTCGCGGTCGATGATCTCTTTGGGTGACTTGTTCATGTCGAAGATCTCCAGGATCGAGTACTGGAAGTTCTTCTCGATGTATCCGGCGCCGAGGTTTCTGAGCTGCTTGTTTCCCCCGGAGTGGTCTCCGGACGCGTATTCCTTCCAACGCGACAGCAGACCGTGCGAGGCTCCTTTCCGTGAGTAGGCGGACCCCACGTAATGCCATCCCGTTCGTCTATCGGTCTGCAGATAGACCGCCTGGACGCTGCCGAGGGCCGCCCGCCATTCCTCGTTGTTCACGGCCGCCACGAGCTGCCGGTGCGTCAACCGAACGTTCTCGTATCCGGGGAACGGTAACGCGGATACGGGGGATTGAGCGATTTTCTCAAGGGTCATCGTCTTGAGAAAATCCCGGCGTCGTTCTTCATTGTTGGACAGGTTAAAGACGACTCCCGTGTAACCCGGATCTCTTTTGTAGTACACTACCGCCCTGGCCTTTAGCGAGGCGTATTCCGGGATCTCATTGTAACGGTATAGAATCTTGCCGTCGTTCTCCGTGTACTCGTCGAGGACGTCGTAGGCTCCGACGAACAGCCATTGTGTGGGGTGGGGATTCTCTGGCTTGAGCTGAATGAACTGGAGGACTTTACGTGTGTGAATCTGCGCTGTTGCCTTATCCTTATCTGGCCATTTCTTCGTGAAAATCCACTTCATCAGGTCATCATAGGAGAAATAGTAGGCGTCGGGAAGATCACTCCATTTGCCCCATTCCGGGTTGCTGCCATTCAGACGAATGCTATAGCCGGCTAGGTCCTCTTCGTCGAGTCCCAATAGTTCGAGGAACCGGATCGGTTCCGTATCCTGGATTCCGTCTTCGATGCGCGTCATTGCCATCGCCTTTCCATTCCCGATTGCCGCCGGACGGTATGATTTTCCGGTTTGTAAGACAGTCTAGCGTCTTGATGATGAGGATTATGGAACCGGCTGGCTCCTTGCCAGGTGGACGTGGAGTCCGACGAAGGGTTGCGGGTCCGGCTGTCTTCGTGGAACGACGACGGTTTGACGTGGCCGGGTGATGGGAATGAGACCGGTCGCGCGGTGTCTGGGCGTTATCTGTTGTCATGTCGCCATGTCGCGAAATCGGTTCGTTGTTGGATGAGTGTGGTCCTGTGAATTCTTAAATGTTGTACCGAATGCAACATGCAACACTTGGTGAATCCGACTAGGACCATCGGAATGCGTCTTGGACCATTTCGAAAACGGACGTTTTCGGAGCGTAAACCGGACTGGGGGAGTTGTCTCCGACACTCCGGCGGAAAGTGTCTCAAAACCCGTCCCGTAATCAACGTTCCGAAACTCCATGCCTTTGACGGGTAATGGTACGGTCGGTCAAATTGCGGTGATGATGGGCGTTGGGCAATCCACTGTATATCGGTATCTGAATGAAGCGGATGGCAAGCGCTGAACAGTCGTTTCCTAAAAATATGTTCATATGTCGCCGGCGTTTGGCGAAGGATCGGCCGTGCGGACCATTGTGACCATGGATGGGGACGGCAGGCTCGCCATAGACCTGCGTCACCAAGGTGAGGGCATTGGCGTGATGCTGCTGAAGGGCGCCGCGGAATAAGCCTGACCTCCATTCCGCAAGCCGGCCGGGTCGCCGCGCGACGTTTTACCGTTAATCTGTAGAATCGTCGGAATCGGCGTTTGATGCAGTCGCGCGGTCGGAACAGTGCCGCTCGGTATCCGGAAAAGTGCGGAAATCGGGTAAAACTGTTTTTCAAAAAGTGCGGAAATCGGGAAACCAGGGATGACGGCCATGTTTTGACGGGGTGCGCAATGCCATGCTCGGATGAAGGGGGGTGATTTCATGGCGGAATGGCGCCGTTTTTAAGGGGTGCATAGGGTGCACAGGTGGCCATGGAAGGGCGGCTCTCCCTCATGAAATGTGACGGAAGGGCAAAAACTCGCTCATAAAAGTGTGAGATGAGGATGCCGGATGTTTCAGAGAAAACGATGGCAAGGTCAGCGATGACCACATCGCCGTATCGCAATTCGTCACAGCAGCTCGTCTCTCTTAAGCGCTCCGAACGGGTCTTCCTCCGTCTGATATTCCACTGCATGGTCTTTGAACACGTTTGATATACAAAACATATTTGTTGCGGACTGCAAGTGCGGAACCGGGCTTATAGAGACAAAGTGCGAGCGTATTGGACGGTTCGTTGTCGGACGGGTCGTATTAGAGAGGTAGTTCCCGATAGACCAAATCGTCACGGACAGCAAACCCCTGATGCTCCCAGAAATCGTTGCCGGCATCGTTGTCTGCGGGCACACCGACGGCGACTTTCGGCAGGCCGATCGCACGAAGCGCTTCAACCACGCGGCCCACCAAAAGCGAGCCAATGCCCATACCGCGTGCGTCGGGATCGACCGCCGTGTGGTAGATGCGCGACCGTCTGCCGTCGTGACCGGCAAGAATCGCTCCAATAATCCTTCCACCATCGTCCTCGGCTACGAAACAGGTGTCGGGATTGCGTTTGAGGAACGTCCTTATCGCATCCTCGGAATCGTCGATGTCCCTCATGGTGAAACCGGTGCATCGCGTCCACAACCCGTATACCAGCGGATAATCTTCAATTTTCATACGACGGATGGTTGGTGCAGGCCCAGTCATATTTCCTCCTTTTCTCGTTGAACGTTAGTTTCGATTTTCGTATCGTTCGCGGTATTCCTGCGCGCGTATGCCGTATTTGCGTTGCACGGCCGTCTGCAGCGCGCGCGTATCGGGGAAACCGCATTCCCTTGCGATGCTGGCTATCGACGCAGAGGAACCTGACAGTTTTCTGCAGGCGTCGTCCAATCGCAGGTCGGTCAGAAATTCTTTGAACGTTTTGCCGGTCGCCTTGCGGAATGGGCGGCAGAAATGTTCCCTGCCGTATCCAAATTCCCGTGCGACGTCGGTCGCTTCGAGATGCTGTTTGCGGTGCGATGTCATGTATCCGATGATCTGCATGGTGATGTTTCTTCCGGATCTGACCAATTCCGGCCGCCGTACCCCGGAAACGAACCTCGAATACAGCAGCGATAGCAATTCGTACAGCAGCATATTGAGCTTGAATCCACGAATGGCCTCATCGGACTGTCCAATACATTGTAGCCAATCCACGTCCGCGGCGCAGCGCTCGTATCTGACGTACAGGTTCACGGCCCTGTCACGCTGCTCCCTGCTGCACTTCGCCATAAGGGGGTTCTCCTCCCGGTCGGGAAGTCCAAGAAAACGTCACCATCTCGATGCCTTAAAGAGAAAAGTGTCATGCGGTTCATACGAAATGCGAATGAAAACGTAAATGGGCGGTAGCACTGCTACCGCCCGAAAGATTGAGCTTTATTGTATTTGCTCAAAAGCTTGGAAACTCGCTTGCTGCTATGCGGCCACCTTATTTACATAGGGTTTTAGTGCATGTTCGAACAGCGGTATTTGCAGTTGTACCACTATGCCGAAGCCCAGTATCAGCAATAGATACAATCCTTTGGGAAGCCATTGCAGACTGGCCACTGTTAGTCCGATTGCGATGGCTGGAATGATAAGAGCAGCCAAAGTCGTAAACGGCGATGTGCCACCGAACAGTAGCGCGTTGCGTAAAGTAGCCATCACTGAGTTTTCGAAGCGTGCCGTTAACGGCCAAGCCCAGACCATGATGATGAGCCATAGCAGCGTTAGCATGATTTTCACTATCATCGCAGCCATGCTGGTAGTGAAAAGCCATAAAGCAATGAGCATCAATCCAGTTGCGGCGAGCACTGACCATATGGCCGTTGCAACTGGGAAGTTTCTTTTAAATGCCGAGAAATATGTGCGAAGCAGGTATCCTCGACCTTCTTTTGCCGCCCAAGCAGCTTCGTAGGAAGCCGATAGCGCGGCCCCAATGGTGACCAACGGGATGCTGCACACTGCTGTAAGTAGAGTGAGTACCGCGGCGTTGGCCACCATATCAAGGCCTCGCATGAAAACAGAGTCCTTAGCGAACACTGTGTTCATATTGGATCAGCCCTTCACCGCACCGGCGGTGATGCCTTGGATGATGTACTTCTGGCATAGTGCGAAGAAGATGACGATTGGAATAATCGCCAGCACCAGGCATGCCATCAGGGCGCCCATATCGATACTGCCGTAGCCTCCACGCAGATACTGGATCACGATTGGAATGGTCTTGAACCTTTGCAGATCCAAGGTCAGATACGGCAGCAGGTAGTCATTCCAAATCCACATGGTCTGCAGAATCGCCACGGTGATGATAGATGAACGCATCATCGGCACAACGATGGTGAAGAATGTACGCACCGCTCCGGCGCCATCAATCATTGCGGATTCTTCGATTTCCTGCGGAATGGATTTGATCGTACCTGTGAAGATGAATACGGGAAGTCCTGCGCCGAATCCCAGATACACAAGGCAGACGCCCCATGGGGTGTTCAGGCCAAGCATGTCAGCCATCTTCGACAGAGGGAACATCACCATCTGGAATGGAACAATCATGTTCAACAGGAACAACACGTAGATGATTTTCGATGCGACGTTGTTCACTCGCACAATCCACCAAGCGCACATCGAGGTGCAAAGGAGGATGAGAAGCACTGCACCGACCGTAATGACAAGGCTCCACCCAAAGCTGGCAATGAAGTTGGTCTTCTCGATGCCATCCTTGTAGTTGAAGAGTCCCGCAAATTCCTTACCAGTTGGCAAGGAGAAGGTGTCCGCGGAGATGTAGACCTTCTTTTTGAAGGAATTAATCAGCACTAGAGCAAGCGGGAACAACCACGCCAAAGAAATGACCGAGAACAGTCCGGTCCAGAATGGGCCGTGCTTGATGCGCTGGTTCATGCTTGGACCTCCTTACTGGTGGTGAGTTTGTTCTGGATGATGGCAATCAGGGCAACGAGGATGAAGAACATCACTGCCTTTGCCTGGCCTACGCCCTCGAATCCGGCTCGTCCGTAGAACGTGCGGTAGATATTCAAGGCCAGCATTTCCGAGGTGTTACTCGGAGCGCCGTTGGTCAGAGCGAGGTTCTGATCGAAGAGCTTGAATCCATTGGTCACGGTAAGGAACGAGCAGACGGTGATGCTTGGCATCATCAGCGGAATGGTGATGCTCCATAGAATCTGTTTCGGAGTGGCACCATCCACGGAAGCGGCCTCTATCACGTCGCCAGGAACGTTTTGCAGTCCGGCGATGTAAATCACCATCATGTAGCCGATTTGTTGCCAACAAACTAGGATTACCATGCCGATGAATCCGTATTTGGCGTGATATGTCAGCGAGATGTTCCAGTGGGCCAGAACGCCGTTCAACAGCAGCTGCCAGATATAGCCCAGCACGATGCCGCCGATGAGGTTAGGCATAAAGAACACCGAACGGAACAGTTTCGCACCGCGCATCGCCTTCGTGAACATATAAGCGACGAAGAATGCGGCGACATTGATCAATATGGTGGTGACGATGGTGAAGGCCAGAGTGAACAGCAGCGCATGCAGGAAGTCGGGATCCTGGAATGCTCTGACATAATTTTTCAAGCCTACGAATTCGGCATCGGTGATCGTGGTGAATTCGGTGAAGCTGAGATAGATACCCATCACCAGCGGCACTACGAAGCCGAGGGCGAAAGCGAAGCATGTCGGTAGTACAAACAGGGGCCACCAGCGCCTGATGGCCCGACCGGTCATAGTGATCATGACAGGGTTTCCTCACTCGCCGTAAGCAAGCTTGTATTCGCTGGCCCAGTCATTGGTGAATACCTTGACAACATCATCCCAGCTGCCATTGCCCTGAGCGTAGTTAAGCTCTGCGGAACCGAGATTCTGCTCCCACTGGTGAGAAACGGTAGGAACGCTGATTACATCGGTCTTTCCGGCCTTCTGGTATTCACGATTGACGACCACCAGCGGATTGGTGACTTGGTACTTCTCGTTGTCGAAGCCCTTGAACGGAGACACCAGTCCCATGTCCTGGGAGATGGCCTTAAGCGCGGTATCGGAAGTGACCAGCCAGTTCAGGAACTTTTCAGTGGCCTGCTGATCCTTTTCGGGCTCTTCGTCACTTCTGGTGGGCAGCACATCCCTGCCCTGATGTGGCCGGCACCCCCGAGCGGTAGGATATCTCCATTGGATATGGAGACATGCTGCAGGAGGGATGGCCATGGACGCGCAGGCAGGGATGCTCGCGAAGCTCTTCGAGAGGTCGATGGGGCTGGGGTCCGAGTGGGAGGTCTCCGACGTCTGGTTCGAGCAGAAGGAGAAGGGCCCCGACGAGCTTCACATCCGCGTGGCGCATGTGAAGGGGCAGGCGGTGGAATGCCCCGAGTGCGGGAGGAGG
>CDYU01000553.1_pt1 | contig 13390 bp, 10 predicted proteins | sample 480701 | NCBI WGS metagenome assembly CDYU01 (sample SAMEA3182105, study PRJEB8094) | gut metagenome | biome: human; feature: gut; material: Stool; isolation source: human stools | place: Canada | collected 2013-02-26 | reverse complement strand
AAAACCGGGGGATTTTTCTCCCGGTTTTTCAAATGTCACGAACTTGTGACATTTGGAGCCGAATTTAGCGGAAATTTTTTGTGGCTCGTGACATTTCTGTGAGGTTTGGTCGTTACAATGAGTTTATCAAAAAGAAAGGATGGTGTTCTTTATGAGCATTTTGCAAGCGACTGAACTGAAAAAATATTATGGCACAGAGCCGAACATTACCAGAGCCTTGGATGGTGTGACCCTCTCCATAGAAAAGGGCGAATTTGTAGCCATCGTGGGAACCTCCGGCAGCGGTAAATCCACGCTGCTGAACATGATAGGCGGATTGGATGTGCCCACCTCCGGCCAGGTGGTCGTGGATGGCAAGGAGCTGTCCAAACTCAAAGACGAGGAACTGACCGTTTTCCGCAGAAGAAAGATCGGCTTTATCTTCCAGAACTACAATCTGGTGCCGGTGCTGAATGTCTACGAAAACATCGTGCTGCCTGTGGAGCTGGACGGAAACAAGGTAGACAAGAAGTTTATGAAAGAAGTCGTTCAGATGCTGGGGCTGGAGGATAAGCTGAACAATATGCCCAATAACCTTTCCGGCGGCCAGCAGCAGCGCGTAGCCATTGCCCGCGCTTTGGTGTCAAAGCCTGCAATCGTCCTGGCTGATGAACCGACTGGCAATCTGGACAGCAAGACCAGCGCCGATGTGCTGGGGCTTCTGAAAACCACAAGCCAGAAATTCCATCAGACCCTCGTGATGATTACCCATAACAGTGAGATCGCCCAGCTTGCCGACCGCATCATTCGGATCGAGGATGGTAAGATCGTGCAGTAAAGGGGGCGGAACTATGAATGACATTCTATTTGGCAATAACAACAAGGCTGTCATCAAAAAGCTGGCAAACCGCAGCTTCCGAAGCAACAAAATGCGGAATGTGATTGCAGTCATTGCGATTGCCCTGACAACCTTTCTCTTTACGGCAGTCCTGACCATTGGTATGGGAGCCAAGGGAACGCTGGAATACAACATGGCAAAGATGATCGGCACTGGTGCGGATGCGCTGGTACAGGGTCTTTCCGAAGAACAATTCCAGCAGTTAAAAGAAAACTCCATGTTTGAAAAGGTGGGCTGTTGGGTGCCCATTGAGATCATGACCAACACCAACCGAATATTTGCGGAAATTGATTACGCCGATCAGCCTCAGTTGGAGCTTCGGATGCAGACACCGCGCACAGGTTCTGCGCCCCAAAAAGCAAATGAGGTTTTGGTTTCTGCCAATATACTGAAGGATCTGAACATCGAAGAAAAAATCGGGGCAGAAATTCCTATCGAATTTAAGAATCGTCAAAGCGGCCAGATGTATCATTTTGATATGGTCGTATCAGGTATTTACGATACACCAAATGAAAAATCGGAATCAGTCATTGTTTCCAAAGCCTTCATGGAAGAAAATCCAGAGATGATGAGCGAAATTGCCCAAGGGCGTGAGGGATGTGGCATTTATGATGCTGATGTGATTATGCGGGATAGCTCCATGGTAAAGGAGCGCATCTCGGAGTTTGTTCGCAGCATTGGCGGCAATCCAGACGATAGAAGTGCTGAGAATTATATCCGTATAGCCCCCAACACTATCCTCTCCAACAACAGCGGCGGCTCTATCATGTGGCTGGTAGCAGGTGTATTTGGCGTCCTATTCATGTTCTGTGGGTATCTGCTGATCTACAATGTATTCGAGATTGCAGTTACCAACGATATTCGGCAGTATGGCCTGCTACGGACGGTGGGGACTACTTCCCAGCAGATCAAGCGTTTGGTCAACCGGCAGGCGCTGTACCTGTTCCTGATTGGAACACCATTTGGCCTGCTTTTTGGCATCCTGCTCGGACGCAGTATTCTGCCTGCGGCACTCCAGATGTTTGCTGCCGATTATAGTGGTAAAAACATTGAGGTCAGCACACTTCCATATTTGGGTATTATCGTAGGTGCGATCCTATTCTCAGGACTTACGGTTTATATCAGTACCAGAAAGTCGGTGAAGAAAGCCTCCCGTGTGTCACCTATCGAGGCTATCCGCTATGTAGAGCAAGACACTATTTCCATAAAGCGAAAAAAGACAAATACCGGAGCAGTTATTCCTCGCATGGCGAAAGCCAACCTGCAACGCAATAAGCGTCGGACAGTCTTTATTGTGATTTCCCTGACTTTGAGCATCGTCCTTCTGAACTCGGTATTTATCTTCAGCGGCAGCTTTGATGAAGATGTTTATATCAAAACCCATACCAAAAGTGACTTTGCGGTTTACAACCCGGACATTCAAGCCGCATGGGGAGATGAATTTGGACACAGCTGTACTGTTTCAGAAAAATCGGTAGAGGAAATTGAACAGCAGCCAGGTGTAATGAACGAAGTCCGCCTATACCGTAACACTTTTGAGGATGATCATATTGCCTGTGATTGGGGGTCTTCTTTCTCGATTGATAATAGGGATAAATATGCCTATGTACTTCCTGATTCATTAAATCTCGGCTGGATTGAGTATGGAGGGGATTATGCTGCGTTGACTGCGGATAACCTTCCGCTTGGAAATGTGTATGGCTTCTCTGAAAATCTCCTGAACAAGATGGACATTATTGAGGGCGAACGCGATGTGTCTGTCCTGAAAGAAAAACTCTGGAATGGCAACAATGTAATTTTAGTAAGCCACTATAACGATAAGGGAAACTTAAGCGGTGGTGCGGATAATGTCTATTATTTTGGACTGTCGGTTGGAGACACTATTCAATTTTATGAAAATGGAGTTCCAACCGAGGCGTTTACAGTGATTGCAAAGGCTGCTGTTACGAGCAATGAAATGACCTTGACTGGCGGTGGCGATAATATTGCAACAGATGTTGGTGGACCAAAGATCTATATGTCAGAAAATAAGTTCAAAGAAATTTATGAAACTCCTACCTTGTATGGTTTCCTCTTTGATGTAGAGGAACAGTATCAGCAGGATATGGAGAACTATCTGATGCGGGACACCGATGTTTCCTATAACTCTATTTCAACGCTGAAAGCTGATGTTTTAGGCATGAAAAATGTTGTCCTGCTGGTTGGCGGAATGATAGGTGCTGTATTTGCTTTGGTGGGCCTGATCAACTTCATCAATCTGGTTATGACCAATATCGTTACCCGCCGTCATGAGTTTGCCACCATGCAAAGCATTGGTATGACGAACCGGCAGCTCCGAAAAATGATGATTTCGGAAAGCTTCTCTTATGTGCTGCTGGCTGGGATTGTCGGCACACTAGTTGCGGCGACACTTGGCATGACATTGCTAAGAGCATTTGTAGAAAATGGTCCTACCAGTATGATGATGACATTCCAGATAACCTTGCTGCCTGCGCTGATTATGCTGATTCTGTTTTTGGCATTGGCATTTATCGTTCCAGTTGTCGCACTCCGGCTCTTTAACAATCGAAGTGTTGTAGAGCGGCTTCGGGTAAATGAATAACAGGCACAGCCATATCAAGTGAATACTTCCTACGCCGTTGTATGCGACTGTGGGGCACGAAAAACCGGGGGATTTTTCTCCCGGTTTTTCAAATGTCACGAACTTGTGACATTTGGAGCCGAATTTAGCGGAAATTTTTTGTGGCTCGTGACATTTCTGTGAGGTTTGTTCGTTACAATGGGTCTAAGTTAAAGAAAGGATGGTGTTCTCTATGAGCATTTTGCAAACGACTGAACTGAAAAAATACTACGGCACAAAGCCGAATATCACAAAGGCCCTGGATGGTGTGAACCTCTCTGTTGAGCAGGGGGAATTTGTAGCGATTGTTGGAACCTCCGGCAGCGGCAAATCCACGCTACTGAACATGATCGGCGGGCTGGATGTGCCTACTTCCGGCAAGGTCATTGTGGATGGGCGCGACCTCTCTACATTGAAAGATGAGCAGCTTACCATCTTCCGCAGAAGAAAGATCGGCTTCATCTTCCAGAACTACAATCTGGTGCCGGTGCTGAATGTCTTTGAAAACATTGTGCTGCCTGTGGAGTTGGACGGAAACAAGGTAGACAAGAAGTTTATGAAAGAAGTGGTGCGGATGCTGGGGCTGGAGGATAAACTGAACAATATGCCCAGCAATCTCTCCGGCGGTCAGCAGCAGCGTGTAGCCATCGCCCGCGCTCTGGTATCGAAGCCTGCTATCGTTCTGGCGGACGAGCCAACAGGCAATCTGGACAGTATGACCAGCAGCGATGTGCTGAGCCTTCTGAAAGTTACCAGCACAAAATTCCACCAGACCCTCGTGATGATTACCCATAACAGTGAGATTGCCCAGCTTGCTGACCGTATCATTCGGATCGAGGATGGTAAGATCGTGCGGTAAAGGGGGCGGGACTATGAATGACATTCTATTTGGCAATAACAACAAGGCTGTCATCAAAAAGCTGGCAAACCGCAGTTTTCACAGTAACAAAATGCGGAATGTAATTGTAGCTATCGCGATAGCCCTGACGACCTTTCTCTTTACGGCAGTCCTGACCATTGGCATGGGTGCCAGTGGAACGCTGGAATACAGCATGGCAAAACTGATGGGGTCATCTGCTGACGCTCTGGTGCAGGGACTTTCCGAGAAGCAGTTTCAGCAGTTAAAAGAAAATGCCATGTTTGAAAAGGTGGGCTGCTGGATACCAGTCGAAATTATGACCAACACAAACCGGCGTGTTGCAGAGGTCGATTATGCCGATCAGAACCAGTTGGAAATTCGGATGCTGACGCCGCGCACAGGCTCTGCACCCCAAAAAGCAAATGAGGTTTTGGTTTCTGCCAATATACTGAAGGATCTGAACATCGAAGAAAAAATCGGGGCGGAAATTCCTGTTGAATTGAAGGTTCGTCAAAGTGATCAGGTTTATCATTTTGATATGGTCGTATCCGGTATTTACGACACACCAAATGAAAAATCGGAATCGGTCATTGTTTCCAAAGCCTTTCTGGAAGAAAACGCAGAAATGATGAGCGATATTGCCCAGGGGCGTGTTGGCTGTGGTATTTATACAGCCGATGTAGTAATGCGGGATAATTACATGGTAAAGGACCGCATTTCAGAGCTTGTCCGCAATATCGGCGGTAATCCGGATGATGCCAGTGCTGACAACGCAGTCCGTGTTGCTCCTAATCCTATTGTTTCCAATGAAAGCGGCCTTATGATGTGGCTAGTAGCGGGTGTATTTGGCGTCCTGTTCATGTTCTGTGGGTATCTGCTGATTTACAATGTGTTTGAGATTGCTGTAACCAATGATATTCGACAGTACGGCTTGCTGAGGACTGTGGGAACAACTTCTAGGCAAATCAGGCGTTTGGTCAATCGGCAGGCACTGTACCTGTTTCTGATCGGCACGCCATTCGGTCTGCTTTTTGGCACATTGCTTGGCCGCAGTATTCTGCCCGCTGCACTCCAGATATTTGCGGTTGATTACAGCGGTGGAAACATTGAGGTCGGCACACTCCCATATTTGGGGATTATCGTGGGTGCAATTCTGTTCTCGGGACTTACGGTTTATATCAGTACCAGAAAGGCAGTAAAGAAAGCTTCCCGTGTGTCCCCTATCGAGGCTATCCGATATGTAGATCAGGACGCTGTTTCCATAAAGCGAAAAAAGACAGCTTCCGGGTCAGTTATTCCCCGCCTGGCGAAGGCAAATCTTCAGCGCAATAAGCGCCGGACAGTCTTTATTGTGATTTCCCTGACTTTGAGCATTGTCTTCTTGAACTCGGTGTTTATCTTCAGCAGCAGCTTTGACGAAGATGTCTATATCGAAAACCAGACCCGAAGTGATTTTAGAGTATATAGTCCAGTCATTCAAGCTGCATGGGGAGATAACTTTGGGCATGACAGTGCTGTTCCAGAGAAGGCAGTGGAGGAAATCAAGGAACAGCCCGGAGTCACAAACGAAGCCTATCTGTACCGGAACACTTTTGAAGATGACCATATCTCTTGTGACTGGGGAACTCCCTATGTGGTTGATAACACAAATAAGGAGCAGCGAATGCTGCCGGAACACCTCAATTTAGGTGTTTACCGAACAGAAAATGGTGGGCATACTGTTGGGTTGACTGCGGATAACCACCCCCTCGGAAATGTATTTGGCTTTTCGGAAAACTTCTTTGATCGGCTGGACATTATCGAAGGTGAAACTGATTTATCTGTCTTAAAAAACAAACTTTGGAATGGCAACAATGTAATTTTAATGGGCGAATATGACGATCATGGTAACTTTGCTGGGGCAGAGTCCGCTTTTTATTTTGGATTATCAGTTGGAGATACCATTCAATTTTATGAAAATGGAACTCCAACCAAGGAGTTTACCATTATCGCAAAAGCCGCAGCTACTGATGGAGATGTGACTGTGACTGGCGGCGGTTCAAATATCGCACAAATAATAGAAGGTCCAAGAATTTTTATGGCTGAAAACAAATTCAAGGAGATTTATGAAACTCCTACCTTGTACGGTTTTTTATTTGATGTAGAGGAACAGTACCAGCAGGAGATGGAAACCTATCTGGCGCAGGATACAGATGTTGCCTATACTTCTATCTTGACGATGAAAGCAACTGTTTCCGGTGTAAAAAATGTTGTCCTGCTGATTGGCGGAATGATTGGCGCGGTATTTGCCCTGGTTGGTCTAATCAACTTCATCAACCTGGTTATGACCAATATCATTACCCGACGTCATGAGTTTGCCACCATGCAGAGCATCGGTATGACGAACCGGCAGCTCCGAAAGATGATGATTTCTGAAAGTTTCTCCTATGTGCTGCTGGCCGGGATTGTTGGTACGCTGGCTGCTGCTGTGCTTGGCATAACATTGGTAAGATCTTTTGTAGAGATCAGCCCAAGCAGTATTATGATGACATTCCAGATGACCTTGCTCCCGGCGCTGATTATGCTGATTCTGTTTTTGGCATTGGCGTTTATCGTTCCCGTTGTCGCACTCCGGCTCTTTAACAATCGAAGTGTCGTAGAACGGCTTCGGGTAAATGAGTAAAGGCATAGGAGGTGACCAACATGAATGATATTTTATTTGGCAACAATAATTCCAAAGTGATAACCAAGTTATCCAAACGCTATTTCAAGAAGAATAAGGTCCGCAATCTGGCTGCACTGTTGGCAATCATTCTGACTGCTTTCCTGTTTACCTCTATCACTTCCTTGGCGTTCAATATGGCGTCCTCCATCCAGCTCTCTCTGCAAATGCAGAAAGGCAGCAAGGCGGATGGCACTTTAGGATATATGACGGAGGAACAGTATGAACAGCTTGTAAACAGCGATTTTGTGGAGCAGGCAGGTCACCGGCGCATCATTGGCTATGCAAGCAATACTTCCAGCCATTCCATTGAGATCAATTATGCGGACAGTGTGCAGCAGGAGCTGACCTTCTGCGTGCCTACCCATGGAGCAGCACCGGAGAAAGCGAATGAGATCGCCACTACGGATTTGGCGCTGAAGGCGCTGGGTGTAGAACCTGAGATCGGCGCAGAGGTTCCGTTAGAATTTGAACTGCGGGGGAAAACTTATCATTACGATATGGTGCTTTCCGGCTGGTGGGAAGCAAGCAATGACTCTGTGAGCGTTGCGACTGTTTCAGAGCAGTTTATAAAGGAAAACCCCGATGTGGTCCAGAACACTTATGCGGTAGACCATGAAATGTCCGGCGTTACTTTTTCCGATGTCGTGCTGAAGAATAAAGCAAATGTTCAGCAGCAGTTGAATGAGTTCGTTTGCTCCATTGGCGGCAATCCAGAGGATATGGGCGCAGACAATTTCATTCTCGCCTCTGAAAATCAAATGTCCCAGGGATTGACTTCATCAGAGTCCATCGTGTTTGCTGTTGTATTTATCCTGATGTTTGTCGTGTGCGGATACCTGCTGATCTACAATATTTTTGATATTTCCGTAATGCAGGATGTTCGGCAATACGGTCTGCTGCGGACGATTGGAACTTCCACACGGCAGATCAAGGGTATTGTGAACCGTCAGGCAGTCTGGCTCACGCTGATTGGGCTGCCTATTGGTCTGATTGCCGGTTTCTTTGCCGGCTGGGTGCTGCTTCCTATCGTGACAGAGATCATTAACCTTGAATACTCTATGGTGGGTACATCCGTATCGACCTCGCCTCTGATCTTTGTTATTGCCGCCCTCTTTACGATCCTGACCGTGTTTATCAGCACCCGGAAGCCTGCAAAAAAGGCGGCAAAGATTTCTCCTCTGGAGGCGATCCGCTACACCGAGCAGAACGCCTATAAAAAGAGAAGTGCCAAGCGTACCAATGGAGTAAAGCTGTCCCGCATGGCCTTTTCCAACCTGGGGCGCAACCGCAGGCGTTCAGCGTTCATCATTATTTCCCTGCTTCTGTGCATCGTCCTGTTTAACTCTATCATCATTGTGACGCAAAGCCTTGATGAAGAAAAGTGGGTAAACCGTGTTACCAGAACAGATTTTAATGTCTATAACTCCGCCGCATTTAATGTAATGGAAAGCGTTCAGCACCATGAAGATACGCTCTCACAGCAGGCGGTGGATCTGATTGCCGGACAGCCCGGAGTTGAGGATGAACGCTATCTTTACCGAAATACAAAAGACGATAGAAATGTGTTGGTTGACTATGGGTTTGAAGATTTAAGTGGCATAGAGCTATTCCATGAGGAAGAAGGCGTCGTAAATCAAAGCTATCAGGGATATAGCCTGTACACAAGTTCTGATACCGAAAGGCGCTATTTTGGTAATGTGATGGGAGCCTCCGAGAATTTCTGGGCGGATATGTGTATTTTTGAAGGCGAAAAAGATGCCGAAACCTTAACTCAGAAAATGGCTACCGGAGAATATGTCATTATTGGCTGTCCCATGGACAAACTGACAGAGGAACCAAGGAACACTCCGCTGACCGATCAGTTACAGGTTGGAGAGAGCATTTCCTTCTACAAGGATGGGGAACTGGTCAAAACCAGCACTATCCTTGCAAAAGCGATCCTCGTGGGAACGGAAACCGAAACGCCGACAGGCACCACCGCCCAGGCGCACATCGCCGCTGATGCTCCTTTTGTGTATCTGCCGGACACTGTATTTAAGGAAATCTATGACGCTCCCACGCTGCTGACTTATGGATTCAATGTGGATGAAGCCTTGCAGCCGCAGATGGAAGAATTTTTGAGCAGCTATGTGAGTGAAAATACTTCGGTTGCCTATACTTCCACCAAGCTGTTGAAAGAGCAGCTTGATTCGGTCCGCAGCATGATCCTGGTTATCGGCGGTCTGATTGGTTGCATCATGGCCTTTGCAGGACTGATTAACTTTACCAACATGATTATTACCAACATCATCACCCGCCGCCATGAGTTTGCTACCATGCAGAGCATCGGTATGACCGGCAAGCAGCTTCGCTGCCTGACGGTCTATGAGGGCATCTACTATGCCGTAGGTGCGGACATTATCGGCGGAGCAGTCGCAGCGATCCTGGCAGTCACAGTGCTAAAGAGCGCATTGAATGGCCCTTCCATGTGGTTCTTTACTCTGAACATTACATTGGTTCCTGTTCTGGTCATTGGTGTGCTCTATCTGCTGCTGGCTGCGGTTATTCCGCTGATCGTTCTCCACTTCTTTAACAAAGGAACTGTGGTGGAGCGGCTGAGGACTTCAGAATAAAATATCACAAAACAAGTGAGAAAGGATGTGAGCAAGATGGGGAAACTCGTGATTCTGTCCATTACTGACTGTGAAGAACATATAATCAATAAAATTATGGAGCTTATTGCGGATGAGCCGGAGTTTATCCACCTTGCACCATCTCCACCGCAGTCTGCACTTTCCTTCCCTGGTCTTGAAATTCGGCTAAAGGAACAAACTGTATATTGCAACAGTACCCTCATCACTTTGACTTACCATGAATTTGCAGTCCTTACATATCTGGCTCGTCATCCAGGTTGGGTATTTTCCGCTCATCAAATCTATGAAGCTATATGGCACAAAGATGGTGAGCACTGCGGCACTGCAGTTGCCAGTGTAATCGGCCAAATCCGTCGCAAGCTGACGCCGGACACACCGAAGGGCGGTTATATCCGCACTGTACTGGGCAGCGGATATAAGTTTAACAGTTCCCCCTTTTAAGGCAGCAAGAAAGGCTTCGAGACCGTAATAATCTCGAAGCCTTTCTTATTTCCATGAGACATGAACACTATAACTCAATCAACTATAATTCCTATAAGAATGCTGGTTTCAGATAATATTTAAAGAACTAATCCATTCTTGGATTGCTTCCACCAGTACATACTGCTGACGCAAGACGGCCATACCTGTTTCCGGAATACTGGGGGTGTTTTCTTTTTCCCGTATATTATCTTCCAAATAGGATTTTAAGACACTAACATTTTCCTGAATTTCTGCTATACACGACTTTTGTTTTTCGATCTGCAAGAAATCCAAATTTACAATAACAGCGTTGAAGTCAAGAAAAATGTTAATCGGCTTTGCAGAAATCTCAAACATGAGGCGTTCAAATTCTGCTTCTCCGGCTTCCGTTAGAGAGTAAATTGCTTTTTCTGGCATCTTTCCTTCCTTTACGATTTCGCCTCGGATTAGTCCTTTTTCTTCCAACTGAATTGCTTTTTTATAAATAGACGGGGTACTTATTTTTACCCATTTTGATATTTTTCTATATTCTACTAATTTTTGAATATCGTAGGCACTCATTGGCTCCTTTTTCAAAATTCCCAACACGATTAAATCTATGGTAGCCATGTGGATCACACCCTTTCGCTATGTTCTCTGCATGAAATATTACCGTCAAAGTCGCTATAAATTATAGTAGTAGACTTTATACTCTTTGTCAAGGCAAATCGCCTCTCTCCTCTTGACATCTACTATAAATTATAGTAGTATATTCATTCGGTAGTATACTATAATTTATACTACTCTATTTTATACCTTCAAAGAGTGAAAGGAGTATTAACAATGAGTGAACGTAACAACAAACTTGAGCTTTTGGGCAGTGCGCCTATCCCCAAAGCTCTGATGGCGCTTGGCGTGCCGATTATGATTGGAATGTTAATCAATGCCCTATATAATCTGGTGGATGCCTATTTTGTGAGCGGACTGGGAAAAAGTCAAATGGGAGCTATTTCCATCGTTTTCCCATTAGGACAAGTCGTAGTTGGATTGGGACTAATGTTTGGCAACGGTGCTGCATCCTACCTATCAAGACTTCTGGGACGAGGCGATAAGGATACTGCCAATAAGGTGGCAAGTACCGCTCTATATAGCAGTCTTCTGATTGGCGCTATTATCATCCTTTTCTCTACAATCTTCCTTAAACCAATTTTGACTATGTTAGGCGCGACAGAAACTATCATGCCGTATGCTCTGACATATTCAAGAATTTATATATTGTCCTGTGTTTTCAATGTGTTTAATGTGACCATGAACAATATTGTAAGCAGTGAAGGTGCAGCAAAAACAACTATGTGTGCGTTACTGTTGGGAGCCGTGTTGAATATTGGATTAGACCCTCTTTTTATTTACACTTTCAACATAGGGGTTGCCGGTGCAGCGATCGCCACTGCAATTTCTCAGCTAGTATCTACACTTGTTTATCTTACATACATTCTGCGAAAAAGAAGTGCATTTTCTTTCAGCTTAAAAGCATTTTCTCCAAATGGGCAAATGATGGTGGAAATCTTGAAAATCGGTGTACCTACTTTGGTATTCCAGTTGCTTACAAGTCTTTCTATTGCTCTGATTAACCGTGCAGCCAGCGATTATGGCGATTCGGTTATTGCAGGCATGGGGGCAGTCACTCGAATTACTTCTATGGGAACGCTTGTTGTCTTTGGATTTCTGAAAGGGTTTCAGCCTATTGCCGGATTCAGCTATGGGGCAAAGAAATTTGATCGTCTGCGCGAAGCAATCAAAACCTCAATTATTTGGTCTACAAGTTTCTGCTTAGTCGTGGGTTTGGTGATGGCCGTTTTCTCCACGCAGATTATCTCTCAATTTACCGAGGGAGATGTTCAAATGGTTTTAGCCGGTCAAAAATCCCTGTTTGCGAACGGCCTTACATTCGTTTTTTTCGGTTTCTACACGGTATACTCCTCTCTATTTCTTGCTCTGGGCAAGGGAGCGGCAGGTTTCTTTTTAGGGGCATGCAGGCAAGGTATCTGCTTTGTTCCTGTCATTTTGCTGCTTCCTATGGTATGGGGCATGAATGGAATTCTATATGCCCAGCCCATTGCAGATATAATTTCCGTAGTAATCACACTGTTTATGGCAATACATCTTCATAGGGAAATATCCATAACCGAAAGCCATACTATTTCTGAAAAAAAGCAATAACCTAATTTTACTATAACGAAAGCCCGTATTCGCTGACAAAAGGAAAAATCATCGAACACTAAATATAAGTATATAGGAGGGGGATATACACAATATGGGAAAACTCTTGATAGTGTCCATTTCTGACCACGAAGAACATATTTTTAATAGAGTCATGGCAGCCATCGCAGATGAACCAGATTTTGACCATATTGCCCCTCCACAGTCAAGTCTTTCCTTTTCCAATTTGGAAATCCTACTGAAAGAACATACTGTGTACTGTAGTGGCAAGCTTATTCCTATGACCCACCATGAATTTGCAGTCCTTACATATCTGGCTCGTCATCCTGGCTGGGTATTTTCTGCCAGCCAGATCTACGAGGCTGTGTGGAATTCGGATGGTGGACACTGCGGAACTGCAGTTGCCAGTGTAATTGGCCAGATTCGTCGCAAACTGACGCCAGACACACCGAAGGGCGGTTATATCCAGACTGTACTGGGCAGCGGATATAAATTTAACAGTTCTCCCTTTTAAGTCAGTAAGAAAGGCTCCGAGGCCATAATGATCTCGGAGCCTTTCTCATTGACTTAAATCTTAAATAATTTAATCGCCTTCAACAAAATAATGCTCAATTCCTGGTACAAATCCTCATCCAGTACACCATCAATAATGGCATACTTGAGTAGCAATGGTCGATACATCTGTAAAATCACTGTAATGGCATCCTCGTTTCCGGCTTTGGCATTGAGAAGCAGACATTCAAAATTCATCCCTTGTCACCTCCTACTACAATACTCTTTCTGATTTTCTGAATCGTCCTGTAGTAAAGCGCCGCTGCCCCTTTATAGGACAGTCCAAACTTTGCTCCCAAAGTCTCAAAATCTTCTTCCTCCAGCGTTCGGGCCAGAAATATCTGGCGTTCCCGTTCATTGAGTTTCTGCAACGCCTCCAGAAGCGCTCCATTCTCAATGACATCCATAAGCGGTAATCTGTCCAAGACCACTTCCTCTGAGCTGGGTTCAGACTCATAGACCACTTCCACAGCACTCTCTATAC
>CDYU01022600.1_pt1 | contig 13394 bp, 9 predicted proteins | sample 480701 | NCBI WGS metagenome assembly CDYU01 (sample SAMEA3182105, study PRJEB8094) | gut metagenome | biome: human; feature: gut; material: Stool; isolation source: human stools | place: Canada | collected 2013-02-26 | reverse complement strand
TCGATGCGCTCCTACGGCGCCCGGGTGATCGTCACGGAGATCGACCCCATCTGCGCCCTGCAGGCCGCGATGGAGGGCTTCGAGGTGAAGACCGTGGAGAGTGCGCTCGCCGAGGGCAATATCTACGTCACCTGCACCGGCAACTGCGACATCATCACGCTGGAGCACATGGAGAAGATGCGCGATCAGGCCATCGTCTGCAACATCGGCCATTTCGACAATGAAATCCAGATGGCGCGCCTCGAGAAATCGGCGGCCGTGCGGATGAACATCAAACCGCAGGTCGACAAGTTCACTTTCCCCGACGGACACTCGATCTTCATTCTGGCGGAAGGCCGTCTGGTGAATCTCGGATGCGCCACGGGACACCCCTCGTTCGTGATGTCCAATTCGTTCACCAACCAGTGCCTCGCGCAGATGGAGCTGTGGCAGAAGAATCTCGAGATCGGTGTTTACCGCCTGCCGAAGCACCTCGACGAAGAGGTTGCACGCCTGCATCTGGATAACCTCGGGGTCGAACTTACGCACCTGACCCCCAGGCAGGCCGACTACATCGGCGTTCCCGAGAACGGACCCTACAAGGCCGAGCATTACCGCTATTGACGGCATTGCGAATAAGAAAATCCCCGGCTCCGCGGAGTGTGGGATTATAAAGAAGCGACGGGCTGATTAATTAATCAGCCCGTCGCTTCTTTGTTGCCCCGGAGGTCCGTTTTTGGGTAGTCCCGGTATTTTTTCAACGGACTTCGATGCTGTTCAGCAGGTCGGTTTTGCCCTCGTCGGCCAGCCGGAGGATCAGTTCGCCGAAAAGCGTGTTGGCCCAGGCGAACCAGGGACGGGTGAATTTCGACGGATCGTCCTTGTGAAACGATTCGTGCATGAATCCGGTTCCCCCGTCGGTGTTGACGAGCGTCTCGACGCATCGTCTGATCTCCGCGTCGTCGTCGCTGGTCAGGGCACGCATAATCAGGCTCATGGGCCAGATCATGTCGGCGCCGATATGCGGCCCGCCGATTCCTTCGGCCGCTGTACCTCGGAAAAAATAGGGATTCGATTCGCTCCATACGAAACGCCGCGTATTCTGGTAGACGGGATCATCCTGCGGAACGTCCCCCAGATAGGCCATGGCCAGCAGGCTGGGAACGTTGGCGTCGTCCATCAGCAGGCGGTTGCCGAAGCCGTCGACCTCGAAAGCGTAGATCTTTCCGAACTGCGGATGATCGTAGACGGCGTGTTCTTTCAGCGCCTCGGCGACCTCGTCGGCGAGCGTTTCGTATGCGTCGGCCAGCGTTTCGTCGCGGTTTACCGTGCGCAGAATCTCCGCAGCCTTGCGCAGCGATGAGACGGCGAAAAAATTCGACGGGACCAGGAACGGAAAGGTCGTGGCGTCGTCCGAAGGCCGGAACGAAGAGGCGATGAGTCCGACGGGTTTTGCCGGATGGCCGTATCCGTTTTTGAGTTGGGTGTCCAGGGCATCTTCGGTCACGCGTTGGAATGTATACGGTCCGGGTCCTTCGCGGCGCTGCTGGTCGCGCAGGGTTTTCAGTACGAGACGCATGGCCTCGGTCCACCGTTCGTCGAACACCGAGGCGTCGTCCGTGGTCTTCCAATAACCGTAAGCCAGCCGGATGACGTAGCACGGGGAGTCCAGTTCCCACTTGCGTTCATGCAGTTCGGGCTTCATCTCCGTCCAGTCGTCCTGCCAGCCGGTTCCGGTGGGGCCGTCGTTGAAGGCATTGGCGTAAGGGTCTGTCAGCAGGCATTTCAATTGGCGGCGGACGACGCCCCGGATCAGGCGGCGCAGGGCTTCGTCTTCGCGCGCCAGCGGGAGGTAGGGCCACACCTGCGCCCCCGAATCACGCAGCCACATGGCGTGAATATCGCCCGTATATATAAAGGTGTCGTCCTCTCCGTCCTCATCCTTGCGATAGTGGACGGTGGTGTCGAGCGTATTGGGGAAGCAGTTTTCGAACATTCGGACCAGCTTGGAAACCGTGACTGTCTGCCGGATGCGCTCGATCTGCCGTTCGACGGCCTGTGAGGTAAAGAGCCGCTCCGAGACTTCCGGACGGGCGGATGTTCCGTAATCGGGACCGGAAGCGCTGACGGCGGCCGCGGCGGGCATAGCCAGTAGCAGAAGAAGCAGTTTTTTCATGGGTTTGCGTATTGGTTTCTGCAAAAATAGTAGGATTCCCTCCCTTGTGTCTCCCGATATGCGCAGTTGAGTCTTCGTTTTGCGCAGGTTCGCCGCGGGTCAGAATTTGCCCTGTATGACCTGTTGCCGGTATTCCGACGGGGTTATGCCTTTGAGTTGTTTGAACGAGCGCGAGACGTTTTTGATGTCGGAGAATCCCAGTTCGACGGCGGCTTCCGAGACGCTCATCCCTTCGCTCAGCAATTGGGTCATCTTTTCGATACGGACCTGGATGATGTAGTCGTAGATCGAGGTGCTCATGCTTCTTTTGAACCGGGTTTCCAAAAGACGGCGCGAAAGCGGTACGAGCGAAACCAGATCGTCGACCGAAATCTTCTGGCTGATGTTTTCGTGGATGTATTTCAGCACCTCGGCGATGTGCGGATCGTTGTTGGCGTAGATGTCCGTCGACTGACGGGTCACGATGTGTGTCGGCCATACCATGACATCCTCCCGCTCGGCCTCCGGGTCGCGGATGATCCGGTCGATCAGGCGGGCCACGTCGTATCCGCCCTGTTCGATGTTTTGGTTAAGCGACGAGAGATTCGGGGCCGAGAGGCGGCAGATGGTTTCGTCGTTGTCTACGCCGAGTACGGCAATGTCGTCCGGGATTCGTAAATTCCCCCCCCCTCGGCGCGCTGGCAGGCCTCCGTTATATGGTAGGCCTGATTGTCGTCGCAAGCCATGATTGCAACCGGCTTGGGCAGCGATTGCAGCCAGGTGGTCAGCTGGATCGGATCGTAGAGCCACAGGTCTGTCTGCGACGTATTCTGCAACTCGGAGAAGGAGAAGTCGGGATTGGCCTGCCGGATCGTGTCGCGGAAACCCTGGTAGCGTTCGTCGGACCATACGATTCCGCGGGTCCCGTAGAACGCGAAATGGCGGAATCCTTTTTTCAGGAAGTATTCCGCGCCCATCTGTCCGGCCCGGTAGTGGGGGCCCGTGATATTGGGAATGGTCGAGAATCGGGTTTTGAAATCCTGGGCGACGGCGATGATGCCGTTGCGGGCGAAGAGCTCGACGTTGTCCGTGTTGTAGAATTGTCCGATGACGGCGTCGGCACGTGTGCGCTGTGCCCAGTCGATCACAGCCTCGATGCCGGACTTGTCGCGGATGGAGAGGGGGAGCCGGCAGAGGCTCCAGGCTTGTCCGGAGTCATGGGCGTAACGTGCTATACCCAGCAGAAGCCCCCGGGCGTAGGCCTCGGAGAAATCCGTCAGAAAGATGATACGTGCCATTCTGGAAAATTTTTATTGGATAAAGATAGCTTTTTTTTGCAGAAACGACACTGTACGGTCCGCTTTTTTGTCCGCAATTTTTTGCGGTTCGGTGCTCTTCGGTGCAATGTCTGCGGGAAATGAGGAAGCAAAAGCGTAAATCGCCGTCGGTTGCGGCAGCGGCCTTATTACATTTGTATAGATAAAACTCTAACCTATCCGAACGACCATGATGCGAACCTTGATTTTGGGATTTGCAGCGCTTGCGGGCGCCGCCTGTTCCCATTCTTCCGCTCCGCTCGAATATGTCGATCCCTTCATCGGGACCGGATTTCACGGACATACCTATCCCGGCGCCACGACCCCATTCGGCATGGTGCAGCTCAGTCCCGATACGCGGGCGGACAATTGGGACGCCTGTGCGGGCTATCATTACGACGATAAGACGATCGACGGCTTTTCCCATACGCATTTGAGCGGAACGGGCTGCGCCGACCTGGCCGACATCCTGTTCCATCCCACCACCCGGGCCGAAGTGGTGCGCGACGGCGAGTACCTGCCGCAGCCTTACGCCTTTTCGCATGACCGCGAACGGGCGTCGTGCGGCTACTATGCGGTCGAACTGCCCGGAGAGGGTTTTGTGGCCGAACTTACGGCGGCGCCCCGTACCGGCGTGCACCGCTATACGTTCCGCGGCTCCGGACCGCGGAGGGTGGTCATCGACCTGATGCACACGATCACCGATGAAAAGATCGACATGCGCGAGTTGCGGCAGACGGCGCCCGACGAGATCGCGGGAATGCGGCGCACGCAGGGATGGGTCTCCGATCACTACGTTTTCTTCTCGGCCCGCTTTTCGGAACCTTTCGCCGACGTGCAGCTGCTCGGAGACCGGCAGGCCGTGCTGACGTTCGCCCCCGACCTCGAGACGTTGACCATCGCAGTCGGACTGTCGTCCGTGAGCGCGGAAAATGCGCGCGAGAACCGGATCGCCGAGGTTCCCGAGTTGGATTTCAATGCCGTACGCTCGCGCTCGGAGGCGCTGTGGCGCGATGCGCTCGGCGACATTGTCGTCGAAGGCGGCACCCGCGACGAGCGGATCAATTTCTATACGGCGCAGTATCACGCCAAACTGACTCCCAACCTGATGAGCGATGTCAACGGGGAGTATCGCCGGAGCGATCAGACCATCGCCCGCGTCGCCGACGGCAGCGCATACTATTCGACGTTCTCGCTGTGGGATACCTTCCGGGCATGGCATCCGCTGCAAACCCTTGTCGATACGGCGCGTGTGAACAATATGATTTCGAGTATGCTCGATATGTACGACGTAACGGGTGAACTGCCGATCTGGCCCCTCGCCTCGGGAGAGACCGGTACGATGATCGGTTATCACGCCGTGTCGGTCATTGCCGACGCCTATCTGAAGGGGATTCGCGGTTACGATGCCGGGAAGGCGCTCGATGCGATGATCCGCTCGTCGAATATCAACAAAAAGGGTTCGGATTACTACGTGTCCCAGGGCTTCATCCCGTCGAACATCCGCCGTGAATCGGTTTCCTGCACCCTGGAATACGCCTATGACGACTGGGCCATCGCCCGCATGGCCGAGGCTATGGGGCAAACCGAAACGGCCCGCGAATACGACCGCCGGGCGCTCAGCTATGTCCGCGTATTCGACGGATCGACCCGTTTTTTCCGGGGCCGGCAGGCCGACGGAGGCTGGTCGGAGCCTTTCGAGGAGTTTGTGGCTGGGCGTGATTATACCGAGGCTACGCCGTGGCAGTACCGCTTCTTCGCGCCGCACGACGTGAACGGCCTGGAACAGCTTTTCGGCGGCCGGGAGGCTTTCGTCCGGGAGCTGGACCGTCTCTTTACGCTCGAATCGCCGCATGAGGATGCGGGACTGGTCGATATTACGGGCCTGATGGGGCAGTATGCCCACGGCAACGAGCCGAGCCATCACATGGCCTATCTGTACAGTTATGCCGGCCAGCCGTGGAAGACGCAGGAGTTGACGCGCCGCCTGCTCGACGAAATGTATGCTCCGACTCCCGGAGGAATCATCGGCAACGAGGATTGCGGACAGATGTCGGCCTGGTATATCTTCTCTTCGCTGGGTTTCTATCCGGTGTGTCCGGGTTCGAATGAATTCGTGCTGACATCGCCGCTGTTCGAAAAGGCGACCGTGCGGCTGGCCAACGGCCGGACGCTGACCGTGACGGCCGACAAGCCGCGGCGCAACCGTTATGTCGGGAGCGTGACGCTCAACGGGCAGGCGGTCGACAAGAATGTCATCACTTACGATCAGTTGATGGAGGGCGGAGAGCTGCATTTCGGGATGGTTCCCCGGCCGGCCTTCGACCGGGCGTCGGACCCGGCCGCACAGCCCTATTCGCTGACCCGCGGCGAGGCGGTGTCGGTTCCCTATACGACGCAGTCGTTGAACCTGTTCACCGAGCCGGTCGACGTGGCATTGGCGACGACGACCCCGGGAGCCGAAATCCGTTATACGCTCGACGGTTCGGAGCCCGATTCGCTTTCGGAACTTTACCGGACGCCGCTGCGGGTGGACCGTTCGCTGACACTTTGCGCCAAAGGCTTCAAAACGGGAGCCGCACCCAGCCATACCCTGACGCTGCGGGCCGAAAAGGCTGTTTTCCTCTCCCCGGCGGCTGCGGCCGCGAGCGTTCCGGGAATCCGGTTCGCCTATTACGAGGGGGCTTTCTCGAAGGTGGCCGACATCACTCGCGGAACGCTCGTCTCTACGGGCGTGATGGCGGTTCCTTCGATTGACGAAGCGCCGCAGGAAGACCATTTCGGCTATGTGTTCGAAGGCCTGATCCGGATTCCCGAGCGGGGAGTCTGGGAGTTTTTCACGCGGAGCGACGACGGCAGCGTGCTGTTGATCGACGGCTGCAAGGTCGTGGACAACGACAGTTCGCACGCCGCGGTCACGGCCACCGGGCGCGTGGCTCTCGAGGCGGGGTTGCATGCTTGCAAACTGCTCTATTTCGAAGATTACGAGGGGCAGGAGCTCCAATGGGGCTGGAAAGCTCCCGGCGAGGAGGCGTTCTCGCCGATTCCCGCTGAAAATCTGTTCGTAAAATGATACGGCCATGAAGAAATTGTTTTTTCTGCTGGCGCTGACGGCTGCGGTCTCCTGCAACGCCCCGCAGGAGTTGACCGTCATGACGCTGAATATGCGCTATGACAATCCCGAGGACGGGGCGAATAACTGGCGTTTCCGCCGCGAACGGATCGCTGAGCTGATCCGCTCGGAGGCTGTCGATCTGCTGGGAACACAGGAGGTGCTCGCCAATCAGTTCGACGATCTGCAAGCCCTGCTGCCCGGCTACCGGGCGGTTGGCGTCGGCCGGGAAGACGGCGCGCGTGCGGGCGAATTCAACGCCGTATTTTTCCGCAGCTACCGTTTCGAACTGCTCGATTCCGGCGTGTTCTGGCTGAGCGAGAATCCCGAAACGCCCGGTTCGAAGGGTTGGGACGGAGCCTGCGAGCGGCTGGCGACATGGACCGTGCTGCGAGATAAAAGCGGCGGCGAGTTGCTTTTCATCAATACCCACCTCGACCATATCGGCGAGCAGGCTCGCCGGGAGGGCGTTGCGTTGCTGCTGCGGCGCATCGAAACGCTGCGTGCCGGTCGTCCGGTGATTCTTACGGGCGATTTCAATGCTGAACCCTCGTCGCCGGTCGTTACGCGCATCGTGGCCGACAGTGCCTTGCGTAGCGCCTGGGACACGGCGCCGATTCGATCCGGGTCGGCGTGGAGTTTCTCCGATTTCGGACAGCTTCCGGAGGAAGAGCGACCGCTGATCGACTATGTGTTCTACGGCGGGGGGCTGGAGGTCGTGTCGTGTTCGATATTGCCCGACACGCTCGGCGGAGGATACCTTTCCGACCACGCGCCCGTCGAAGCCCGTTTGAAATATGTACGATAAAAAGGAGACGATATGAAAAAGACTTTGAAAATCTGGCTGTTCGCCGCGTCGCTGTTCGTTTGCGGCCAGGTTGCGGCACAACCTCCCGTGCTGATTCATTCGCACAACGATTACGCCCGGCGGGTGCCTTTCTATCAGGCTTACGCCCAGCAGGTCGCGTCGATAGAAGCCGACGTGTTTCTGCACGACGGAAAGCTCCTCGTGGGACACGATGTCGAGGACCTGTCGTCCGACATGACATTCGAAGCGCTGTATGTGGAGCCTGTCGTGACGCTTTTCAAACGGAACGGCGGGCGGGCCTGGAAGGATTCGGACCGGCGCCTGCAATTGATGGTCGAACTCAAATCCGCGACCGAGCCGACGCTGCGTGCCGTCGCCGAACTGCTGGGCCGCTGGCCCGAGGTGTTCGATCCCGCGGTGAATCCCGAAGCCGTGCGTATCACCGTGACGGGGAGGGTTCCCGAGCCTGCGGATTTCGGCAATTATCCGGCTTACATTCGTTTCGACGGGGCGTGGGACGTGGAATACACGCCCGGGCAACTGGATCGCATCGCGCTGATAAGCGCCGATTTCCAACGATTTTCCCAATGGAACGGCAAAGGGTCCATCATCCCTGCGGAGCGTGAGAAACTCGAACAGATTATCGACAAAGCCCATGCGTGGGACAAGCCCGTGCGCTTTTGGGGCGCTCCCGAGGGGGTGACTGTCTACTATACGTTCTACGACATGGGGATCGACTACATCAACACCGATCGTCCGGAGGTCTGTGCCGAGTTCTTCAACGATTTCGGCAACAAGAATTTTCAGATCGGCGAGCGCCGTGCGGCCTCTTCGGCCGTGACGGGCACGAAGCGTCTGGACAAGGCGACCCGGGATTTCAAAGGCTTCCAGAGCGATAAACTCCAGCTCTCGAAAGGCATCGACGTCTATACGCCGACCTACCGGAACGACAGGGGGAAGGGCAAAGTGAAAAATGTGATCTTCCTGATCGGCGACGGCATGGGGCTGTCGCAGATCATGGCCGCCGTGTTCGCCAACAAGACCCTGACGCTGATGGGGCTGAAAAGCATCGGCTTGCAGCAGAACAATGCCCTGGATGCCTTTACGACCGACTCGGCCGCCGGAGGCAGCGCCCTGGCTACGGGCGAGGCGCACGAAAACCGCCATATCTCCATGGGGGCCGACGGAACGGAATATCCTTCGCTGTGCGACTTCTTCCGCGACCGCGGCCGTGCCGCCGGCGTTGTGACGCTGGGCGATATCGCCGACGCCACGCCGACGGCATTCTTCGGCCATTCGGTCGAGCGCGACAATTCGGACGAGTTGACCGCGTGGCTGCTGAAAGGACGCCTGGACCTGCTCTGCGGCAGCGGCATCCGCAAGTTCACGCACCGTGACGACGGCATCGACCTGGCGGGCGAACTTTCGAAGCAGTATAATTTCGTCCGTTCGGTGGACGAACTCAACGCTGCGAAAGGCAAGGTGATCTGCATCGACGAGGAGATGGACGAAGCCGCCGACGAGAAGAACCTCTCCCTGCTGGCCGACGCCACGCGCGGAGCCATTGCGAAGTTGCAGGAGCGCAGCGACAAGGGCTTTTTTCTCATGGTCGAGGGCGCCAAAATCGACTATGCGGGCCATTCGCGCTGCCTGCCCGGGTCGGTTCTCGAGATGCTGAGTTTCGACCTTGCGATTGCCGAGGCGCTGAAATTCGCCGATTCGAACGGCGAGACGCTCGTCGTCGTCACGGCGGACCACGAGACGGGCGGCCTGACGCTGATCGACGGCGATGAGGCCACAGGCCGGATCATGGGCGTTTACGTCTCCGACGACCACACGCCGATCATGCTCCCTGTCTTTGCATACGGACCCGGTTCCGACCGTTTTTGCGGCACGTACCGCAATACGGAAATTCCGCGCAGGATCAAATCGCTGATAAAATAAGGAGGTATGAAGAGTGTAAGACATATTGCCGTCTTTTTGCTTGCCGCAGCCGTTCCGGCCGCGGTCGGAGCGCAGGATTTGCGTTCGGGGCCCTATGAGCTGCCCTACAAGAATACCTATGTGAAAGAGGTGTTCGTGGCCGAGAACGATTTCCGGGCGATGAAGCCCGAGACGATACGGCCCCGTTCGTTCTCCGAGGCCCGGAAGATTCTGCCCGCACCGTTCTGGGAGGGGCACGACCGGGAGATCGAAATGTATTGGCACGCCTGGCAGATCGCCGTGGGGAATATCCGCCAGCCCCGGGAGGGCTCGGGGTTCGTCTCTCCCTACCTCGACATCGCCTATAACGGCAATATTTTCATGTGGGACGCCTCGTTCATGATGATGTTCGCGCGTTACGGTTACCGTTTTTTCCCTTTCCAGCGGACGCTCGACAACTTCTATTCGCACCAGCATCCCGACGGCTTCATCTGCCGGGAGATACGCGCCGACGGTTCCGATTGTTTCGAACGCTACGATCCCACCTCGACCGGGCCGAACCTGCTTCCGTGGACCGAGCTGATGTACTACCGCCAGTTCGGGGACATCGACCGCCTGCACAAGGTTTTCCCGGCCCTGTGCGCCTATGCCAAATGGTGGAAACTGAACCGGACGTGGCCCAACGGAACCTATTGGTCGAGCGGCTGGGGAACGGGTATGGACAATACGCCCCGGGTTCCGGAGGGATACAATCAGATCTTCTCCAACGGCCACATGGAGTGGCTCGATGCCAATTTGCAGCAGATGCTCGTCAATGAGTCGCTGCTCCAGATCGGGTTTTACATCGAACGCTGGCAGGAGATCGAAGAGGTCGAGGACGAAAACCGGTTCCTTAAAAAGCATATCAACGACTTCATGTGGAACGATGAGGAAGGGTTTCTCTTCGACCGTTACGCCGACGGGTCGCTGGGTACGGCCAAAGGTATTTACGCCTATTGGGCATTGCAGACCGACGTTCTCGACAAGGAGCGTCTGGACCGTTTCGTCGCCCATTTGAGCGACTCGACGGAGTTCGACCGTCCTCACCGCGTGCCGTCGCTCTCGGCCGACCACCGCAAATACAACGCTCTGGGCCGTTACTGGCAGGGCGGAGTCTGGCCCGGAGCCAACTATATGGTGATCGACGGCCTTTGGCACAAAGGCTACCGGGATGTGGCGCAGCGGATCGCCGAAAACCACTACGCCGCGGTTTTCGAGGTCTGGAAAAATACGGGGACCTTTTGGGAATATTACGCTCCGGAGAAGATCGAACCCGGATTTATGGCCCGTAAGGATTTCGTCGGGTGGACCGGCCTGCCTCCCATCGCCGTCTTCATCGAGTATATACTCGGCATAAGGTCCGACTATTCGGAGCGGCGGATCGAGTGGAACGTCACCCGGACCGAAGCGCACGGCATCGAACGTTATCCGTTCGGTCCCGACGGGGTCGTGGACCTGAAGGTCCGTGCCCGCCGTTCGGCTGACGAGACGCCTGTTGTGAGCGTTGCCGCCGATGTCCCGTTCGAACTGGTGGTGACGTGGGGCGACGGCCGTCGCAGCACGGTGCACGTGGAAAAGAGCGGCAGCGTGAAGTTGAATTAAAGCACTTTTTGCGAAATGAACAAGTGGATTTTGTCGGCCTGCGCCTTTTTTGTATGGGGCGCGGCCTCCGTTCGGGCGCAGCAGCCCGTGCTGCGTTTCGGCAGCGATAAGACCTTTAAAATAGCCCAGTTTACGGATATGCACCTCGATCCCTCCAAGCCCCGGCGGCTTGCCGAGGCCGAAAAGACCTTTGCACGGCTGGATCGTATCCTGGCGGCTGAGCGACCCGATCTGGTCGTCTTCACGGGCGATGTGGTGACGGGATCTCCGGCCGAAGGCATGTGGCGCCGCCTGCTCGATACGATGGCCGCGCGCAAGGTGCCTTTCTGCGTGGCGCTGGGCAATCACGATTCCGAGCAGGACATCAGCCGGCAGCAGATCGGCCGGATCGTGACCTCGTATCCGGAAAGTTTGAATGCGCTCGACGCCGCCGGGGAGCTGGCGGACCGGGAGCTGGAGGTTCTCGGCAGCGGTTCTCGGCGGCCTGCATTGCTGCTGTACTGCCTCGATTCGCACTCCGAATCGCTTTTGGACGGGGTCGAGGGCTACGACTGGTTCCGGCCGGAGCAGGTCGCGTGGCTGCGTGACCGCTGTACGGCCCGCCGGACTGCCAATGGCGGTCGTGCGGTGCCTTCGCTGGCATTTTTCCACATCGTGCTGCCGGAATACCTTTCGGCGTGGCGCAATCCTTCCAACAGCCATATCGGACGGGCTGCCGAGGACGAGTGCCCGGGCGCGTTGAATACGGGGATGTTTGCGGCCATGGTCGAGTCGGGCAGCGTGATGGGCACGTTCGTGGGACACGACCACGACATCGATTACCTGGTGGCCGACAAGGGTGTCTGCCTTGGTTACGGTCGTTTCTCGGGTGACAATACGACTTACAACAACCTGCGTCCGGGCGTGCGGCTGCTGCTGCTGACCGAGGGAGAGCGGGGATTCGAGACCTGGATACGCGAAGACGACGGCCGCATGGTCGACCATGCCCGTTTCGCGGAGGGAAAAATAACGGAAATAGCGGTGGAGCGATGAGAATCGGAGTAGATTTGGGCGGTACGAACGTGCGCGTGGGACTGGTGGCTGACGGTCGGATTGTGAGAATGTTTTCCGAACCTTGCCGGGCGGATTGTTCCGAGGAGGTGGTTTTGGACCATATAGCTTCGCTTATCGAAAGGCTTATCACGCCCGACGTAAAGTGTATCGGCATCGGCGTTCCTTCGGTGGTGGATGCAGAACGGGGAATCGTCTACGACGTGGTCGGCATTCCCTCCTGGCGGGAGGTGCATCTCAAGGAGTGTTTCGAGAAGCGGTTCGGCGTGCCGGTTTCGGTAAACAACGACTGCAACTGCTTTGCGCTGGGCGTCTGCCGTTTCGGCGAGGCGCACGGATACCGCGACGTGGTTTGCATCGCCCTCGGTACGGGCGTAGGCGCAGGCGTCGTGATCGACGGGAAACTTTACTGCGGCCGCAATACGGGGGCCGGGGAGATCGGGAGCATTCCCTACCTCGACCGCGATTACGAATACTATTGCAGCAGCCGCTTTTTCGTCGGCCGCGGCACGTCGGGCAAGGAGGCTTATGAGCAGGCTTTGGCCGGCGATCCCCGGGCGTTGGAACTGTGGCAGGAGTTCGGGACGCATATCGGGCGGCTGGTTATGCTGGCGCTCTATGCTTACGATCCGCAGGCCATTGTCTTCGGTGGAAGCATATCCCATGCGTTCGGGTTTTTCCGGGACGCCATGTACGAACAGTTGAAGCAGTTCCCCTATGCGAAGACCGTCGAGGGGCTGCATATCTGCTGTTCGGGTATCGAATATGTCGGATTGTTGGGGGCTTCGGCCTGCGAATAGAACCTATGGGAAAATTACGGATATTGCTTGTTTTGGGCGTGCTGTGCTGCGGGTGCGGCCGTGTGGTTCCGGTGGACGGCCCGGTCTCCGTGGTGCCTGCGCCGGTGAGCGTGACGCCCGCCGAAGGGGTTTTCCGGCTGTCGGCGTCGACGCGCGTGGTCGTCCGGTCGACGGACGGGCGGATGCCGTTCGTGACCGATGCGCTGAACGAATTGCTGCGTCCTGTTTTCGGGGAGGAGCTGACATGTCTCAGTCCGGCCCCGGTGCAGGACGGAGCGGTGAATTTCATCGAGACCGATTCGATTCCTTCGGACGGCTATTCCCTGACGATAACGCCCGACCGGGTCGAGGTGCGGTCCGGTGGGGCTGAAGGGGCTTTTTACGCCGTGCAAACCCTGCGCCAGCTGATGCCGGCGGCGGCATTCGGAAAGGGACTGGCGAAGGCTGTCGAACTGCCGGCCGTCGCCATCGCGGACCGGCCGGAAATGGGGTATCGCGGAATGATGCTCGATGTTGCCCGGCATTTCTTTACCGTGGAGGAGGTGAAGCGCGTGCTGGACCTGCTTGCCATGCACAAGATGAATGTTTTTCATTGGCATCTGACGGATGA
>CDYU01011212.1_pt1 | contig 13405 bp, 8 predicted proteins | sample 480701 | NCBI WGS metagenome assembly CDYU01 (sample SAMEA3182105, study PRJEB8094) | gut metagenome | biome: human; feature: gut; material: Stool; isolation source: human stools | place: Canada | collected 2013-02-26 | reverse complement strand
AAAAAAAGCCCGCCGAACGGACTGGAGCGGTCGAGAGCAAACGGTTGAAAGGCTCGATACGGATTCTCGATACGCTGCATCAGGCGGTATGGGTGAAATGGCGAGGAGTTTGTTCTGGAAGCGAGTTAAGGCTGTAGATCAGACTTTTTCAAGCGATGATCCATACATCGAAATTCGATATCCCGAATGGATTAGAATACACAAAAATAGAAATATAAGCCTTCATTAAAAAAATGGAGGTTTTTTTATTGGCCGAAATCAAAACAAATCATATGGCAACAGTAAAAGTGAAAGTTCGTGCTTCTACCATCCCGACGAAGGAGGGCACTGTATTTTATCAGGTGATTCATAACCGTATGGCACGACAAATCAATCCCGGGTATAAACTCTACCCGCATGAATGGGATACGGCAAACGCGAAAATCGTCTTTCCTCCGGGTACGGGAAACGGTCGCCGGAATTATCTGGTTTCTTTGAGAAGCGCTTTGGCGGAAGATGTCAGACGCTTCAAAGGCATCATCTCCCGCTTCGAACGGGCGGCCCGGAACTATACGGCCGAAGAGGTGGCGGAATGCTTCCTCGCATCAGCAGACACCGGAGGATTCATGTCGTTCGGCCGTGAACTTGTCGGGCAGTTGAAACAAATCGGCAGAACACGTACTGCCGAGCGTTATACGACCGTTCTGAACAGTTTCGGGCGGTTTCGCGGGGAGAAGGACGTACCGCTGGACGAGGTGGAATCCAATCTGATGGTCGAATATGAAATCTTTCTGCATGCGAATGATGCGTGTCCGAATACCTCGTCTTATTATATGAGGGGATTGCGGGCAATCTACAACCGTGCCGTCGAAAAGGAACTGACCGGGCAGCGCAGTCCTTTCAAACATGTCTATACAGGAATCGACAAGACCGTCAAACGAGCCGTACCTCTGAAAATCATCCGTCAGATCAAGGAACTCGATCTGACGTTGTTCCCGGTTATGGACTTCGCCCGGGACATCTTCATGTTTTCGTTCTACACACGCGGAATGTCGTTCGTGGATATGGCCTATCTGAAAAAGAAGGACCTGCAAAATGGCATCCTCTCGTATCGCAGGCAGAAGACGGGCCAACTGCTTTTCATCAAATGGGAAAGGCCGATGCAGGAGATCGTCGACAAGTACGATACGGGCGGAAGTCCCTATCTGCTGCCGATAATAAAAAACGTGGATACGGATGAACGCCGGCAGTACAAGAATGCAGCACATCAGGTCAACGAAAAGCTTAAGAAGCTCGGTGAAAAACTGGGACTGGCCATACCCTTGACGAGTTACGTAGCCCGCCACGCATGGGCTTCCATCGCCAAGAGTAAAAACGTTCCGCTGGCAACCATCAGCGAGGCGCTGGGACACGATTCCGAGAAAACCACACGAATCTATTTGGCTTCACTGGATACGTCCGCCGTGGATAAAGCCAACAGCCAGATATTGAAATCCTTATAAGTGATGAGGGCGCCGGGTTTTGTCGAGCAGTTGTAAAGTTCTCTTTTTAAGAGAAATAACATACACATGCAAAATTAATGAAAATGCAGCAAACAAAGAATCTCCGACAACTAAAAAAATTATTCTTCGAACAAATGAAAATAGCGTCCAGCCAGTTGTGCAATCCGTAATGTTCTCTTTTTAAGAGAAATAGCATACAGTTGCAAAATTAGTGAAAAAGTTGAAAACGTCAATGAAAACCGATGAAAAAAATCGGTTTTCAAGAATAAATCGAGCCGGATGTTAAGCGGATATGGGAACTTGTTGTGCAAATCTGACAATCTTTAACTATAACTCTCTAAGAATAAGGCAATATGGTCATTGTCTTTCTCTTAAAAAGAGAAGTGATTGGATATACATCTGAATATATAAAACGAACATACTGTAACATCGAATGGATATGAGAGTGAAATTGACTGTCATAGCTGTTATGCTGACGCTGTTTTCGAGCGTTAAGGCGCAAGATGTAGCGTTGAAGACAAATCTGCTCGCTGACGGCTTTCTCAACCCGAACATTGGTATCGAAGTTGGCCTTGCCCCGAAATGGACTTTGGATATCACGGGTCAGTTCAATGCGTGGACCCTTTCTCACGACCGCCGCTGGAAGCACTGGGCCGTGCAGCCCGAAGCCCGCTATTGGCTGTGCGACCGTTTTGGCGGACATTTTTTCGGTATACACGTGCATGGCGGGCAATACAACATCGGCGGCATCGACGGCAAAATCAATTTTCTGGGCACCGATGCCCGCAAACTCAAGGACACACGCTATCAGGGCTGGTTCGTCGGCGCGGGCGTGGCCTACGGCTATGCATGGATACTGGGGCGCCATTGGAACCTCGAAGCCGAAATCGGTATCGGCTACTCCTATACCCGATACGACCGGTTCCGCTGCACCGGCTGCGGCAAAAAGATCGAGACCGACAAACCGCATCACTACGTGGGCCCTACCAAGACGGCCGTCAATTTAGTGTATGTATTCTAACTCGCGTGCAAGATGAAAAAGACATCGTATATCCTGATACTCCTGTTGGGTGCCGGTTTGACGGCGGAAGCCCAGAATTCGAAGCAGACCGTCGTGGACGGCGTCAGCGTCAGCGACGTGAAGATGGAGCGCAGCGGCGCATACATCGCGGTGGATATGAATCTCGGTCTGAAAGACCTCGCCGTGGAGGGCAACCGCGCCGTGCTGCTGACCCCGAGACTGGTAAACGGAAGCGATTCGCTCGACCTGCCTTCCATAGGCATCTACGGACGCCGACGCTACTATTTCTACGTGCGGAACGGCGAGAGTATGCTCACAGACAAGGACGAAATGAGCTACAAAGCGTCGGAGAAGCCCGACGGCATCGCATACCATAACATCGTGTCTTATGCCGACTGGATGAACGGAGCCGTGCTGTCGCTTCACCGCAGCGATTACGGCTGCTGCAACACGCTGCTGGCCCGACAGGACGGAACGCTCGGACGCCATACCGAGGCGTTTTTCCCCGAACTGGTATTCGTGCAGCCCGAGGCGGAAATCATGAAAAGCCGGTCGCTGTCCGGATCGGCCTACATCGACTTCCCTGTGGACCAGACGGTGATTTATCCCGACTATCGCCGGAACACGGTCGAATTAGGCAAGATTCAGGCGACCATCGACTCCGTGCGCAATGACAAGGACGTCACCATTACTTCCGTGTGGCTGAAGGGATACGCTTCGCCGGAGAGCCCCTACAAGCACAACACGGAACTTGCCATCGGACGTACCGCCGCGCTCAAAAAGCACATCAGGCAGCTATACAGTTTTGCGGATAACGTCATCCAGACCGATTACGAGCCCGAGGATTGGGCCGGCTTGCGCCGTTACGTGGAACAATCGAACATCGACCACCGTGCGGAGATTCTGGCATTGATCGACAGCGACATGGAACCCGACGCCAAGGAGTGGAAAATCAAGCGCACCTACCCGGAAGAATACCGCTTCATGCTGCAAAATTTCTATCCCGCACTGCGCCATACCGACTACCGTATCGACTACAACATCCGCACGTTCAGCGACGCGGATGAAATCAAACGCATCATGGCGGAACGGCCGCAGAAATTGAGTTTGAACGAGTTCTACCTCGTTGCCGGACAATATGAACCCGGCACGGACGAGTTCACGGACGTCTTCCAAACGGCGGTGCGCATGTTCCCGAACGATGAAACAGCCAATCTGAACGCCGCCAACGCCGCCATCCGGCGGGACGATTTCGGGACGGCGCGCAGGTATCTCGACAAGGCCGGCGACTCCGCCGAGGCTGTCTATGCACGCGGAGCGCTTGCCGTGCGGGAAGGCGATTACGACACAGCATGCCGCTATCTGAATAAGGCGAAAGAGATGGGACTCGAGCAGGCCGGCAGGACGCTCGACGAGTTGGACAAAAGGCGGAAATGACATCAAACCAATAATATAGATCAAAAAAGAAGAAACATATTTTCAAACAATTTTAACTTATCGACATGAAAAGGAATTTTTTATTTATGTCTGTGCTGGCATCCCTGTTTATGGCAGGATGCTCGCAGGAGGAGATTGCTCCGGACGAAAAGGATGTAGGCAACGGTAAGGCCAATACCAGTTACCTGACCGTAAATCTGATGTCATCTGATGCGACAGGCACTCGTGCTACCGGTGGTAATTATGAGGATGGTACTCCTGTCGAAAACACAGTTAAAAAGGTCCGCTTCTACTTCTTTAACGGCAACGGCGGTACTGCCAACGTTAAACTTCTAAATGGTGCATATGTAAATTTCTACGACTGGGAGCCCGGTGAAAATTATGAGGGTAACCAGCCTGGCGATGTGGAGAAGAAACTCAACGCCACAATTGTCATCAGTACCAAGGATGGCGACAAGCTTCCCGAAATGGTAGCAGCCGTGTTGAATCCTCCCACAGATACGAATAATAAAATCAAATGGGGCGAAGATTCAAAGACCCTTACGCAACTGCAGGCGGTGGTTGACAATTATGCCCAAACCGGCCTGACCAAAGATGGATACTTTGTAATGTTCAATTCCGTATACTATAACGCAGCCAACAGTACGGAGGTCATTGCAATTCCCATTACTACCGACAACTTGCAGAAAGAGGCTGCCGACGCCCGGCTGCATCCCGTCACCATCTATGTAGAGCGTAGCGTGGCCAAGGTTAAGGTCAAGTTAGACATTGAGGGTTTCAGCGATGGCAGACTGGAATTGAAGAGTAAGACTAAGAATGAGGCTGGAACCGAGATTGAGGCACCAATCGTCATTGGAGGACAGAAGGTTTACTTACGGCTCGATGCCTGGGGCCTGACAGCCAACACCACCAGGGGCCGACTGGTTAAGAAAATCGATCCCGAATGGAGAACTCAATGGTGGAGGGGTACCCACCGCACCTTCTGGGCCATCAATGATATGGAGGCCACTAATGATTATTATAACTACAACAATATCAAAGCCACCTTTGCCGATGCATTGTATACCAACGAAAATGCAGGCAAGGATGATGTTGGTGGTACTTCAGCCGCCTCCCAGCAATCCACTAAGGTTATCATTAAAGGCACCCTTTGTAAGGCAGACGGCACTCCTTTCACTATTGTAAGACACTTGGGTTCCCACTTTGCCGATGAATTCTCCGAAACTGAGACTGAAAACCTCTCCGAGTTGAAAAAGAGTATCCTTTCCCAGCTCTCAACCAATGGCCATAATTACTATTATGCAACTACACCGGAGAGTGGAGAAAGCGCAAAAACGGAACGTAAACAGATAGAGGCCGGCGACCTCGAGATTGCAATTGCATCCCAACAGCCGGTAGAGGGGAGCGATAACAATTGCTATGTATATGCCCGGCTGACAACTGAGGCACAAGGCAAGACATGGTACGACACCCTGGATGAAGGCACTGAGGCTGCGCCGGTTACACCGATCAACTACACTGAGATCAACGAAAAACTTTCGGATGAAGTTGACAAGGCTCTGGTCTGGAAATCCGGTATGACCTACTATTATTACGAGATCAAGCATCTTAATAACGACTCAGGACAACCAATGATAGGTGTAGTCCGTAACCACGTATATAACACCACGGTGACAAAGATACTCGGTCTCGGCACCCCTGTATACAACCCTACCGAGGAGATTTATCCCGAGAAGCCATCGAAAAACGACCACTACATCGCTGCTGAAATCAATATCCTCTCTTGGCGCATTGTCAATGGAAGCTATGTTTTGGAATGGTAATCTGAACCCGAATGCCTGAAGGCATTCCTGATACTTATCATGTGTGTGGGAGGCGGCTCCCGTCTCCCACACATATTAATAAAAACAGAACAGCAAATACAGTACCCGCCCACCGGTACACAAGGGAGGTGCGGCATCGGAGACCCGAACAAAAGACGGGTAGCCCACTTGACGAGAAAATCCGAATGCGGAAGTTCCGCACACCATATATAAAAGGAAAGAACTATACAACCAAGATAGCGTAAACGATATGGATATACGGGAATTGATAAGGAATGTGGCGGCCAAGGTCTGCGCGGCGTCGGTCTGCCTGTTGGTTCTTCCGTCATGCAGCCGCAACTGGCTTTATGAAGATGAAGGCGATTGTTCGGTGTATTACCGGCTCCGGTTCCGCTACGACATGAACCTGAAGTGGGCGGACGCTTTCGCCAGCGAGGTTTCTTCGGTTCACCTGTATGCCTTCGACCAATCGGGCGTACTGGTATGGCAGCGGGAAGAACAGATAGATCCGTCGACGGCGGAAGACTACTCGATGCTGCTCAACCTGCCTTCCGGCGACTACCGGTTGCTGGCGTGGTGCGGTCTGCGGAACGACGGCGAGCGCGGGGAGTCCTTCTCCGTACCCGAAGCCCTTGTCGGCGAGACCCGCATCGAGCAGTTGCAGTGCGCGCTGAACCGCCGGTATGACGAGTCCGGCGCTTACAGCAAAGAAAGGCTTTACCGTCTCTTTCACGGCACTTTGGATGTGTCGCTGCCTTCCGACGAGAACGGAGGCAGTTACGACTATACCATGTACCTGACCAAGAACACCAACCATATTCGCGTCATACTGCATCATCTCTCGGGAGAGGATGTGGATGTCAATCAATTCGACTTCCGCATCGAGGACGAGAACGGGTTGATGGCTCATGACAACGGGTTGCTGAAAGATGAGAACATCACCTACCGCCCTTGGAAAATGCAGAACGGCGAGGCCGGTTTGGGTAAAGACGAACCCCGCGCCATCATCCATGTAAAGGGTGCCATCGCCGACCTGACCGTAGGACGCATGATGGAAGCGCATCGCGAAAAGATGTTCCTGACCATCACCGACCGAGAGGGCAAGACTGTGGCCCGCGTTCCCGTGATAGACCATGCGCTGCTGGCGAAGGACTATTACGAGGAGGAGTACAATCGCACGATGGACGACCAGGAGTTTCTGGACCGCGAGGACGACTATGTGATGACATTCTTCCTCGACGAGAACAACAAGTGGATCAGCAGCTACATACTGATTCATTCCTGGCGGGTGGTGCTGAGTAACGTCGAGATCGAATAAACGGGAAGAAGGATTGGACTGATGAAACCGGACATTATACATAGCATTGCAGTCTGCCTGGCGGCATTCGCATTGCCTTTTATGGTGGCGTGCAGCAGTCAGGAAGAATCCTTGCCGGAAGTCGAGAGCAGTATTCAAGCTGTTTTCACCCTCGATATGGGAGGCGCGGCTTATGGAAAGACGCGAGCCACCCCCGCCGATGGGGAATATAACCCGGGAAGCGGTCTGGAAAATTTCATCGACCTGCCCCAACGAGATTTCCGCTGTTACCTTTACGGGCTGAACAACAAGCCCGTCAGCGCATTGGAAGTTGCCAGCATCTATCACTCGGGAGATAAAAAATATTCGATTCGCCTGCGATTGAAGGATACGGAGGAGGTAAAAGGCGCTCTGACCACCGGTTGCCGCTTCGTGTTCCTGGCCAACTGGGGCAGTTACGTCGACCCCGCTCCCGGAATGACCATAGAGGAGCTTTGCGCCGCTTCCTTTGCCGAGTTCGGGTTTTCGCAGCAAAAAACTCAGCTCTCGGACAAAAATCTCATCCCGATGTACGGGGTGAAGGAATTCGAGCGCGGCGTGCCGGACTTCATAGACGGGAAGGAGGTTTCCGATATCGGCACCCTGCACCTTCTCCGCGCCTATGCCAAGGTCGATGTGAATGTCATTTTTAAGGATTTCGAGGATGTCCCTGTGGTTACGTCCGTGTCGCTGACCCATTCCAGCAGCAAGGGTTACAAGGCTCCGGCAAACGTCACGGAGGAGAAACAGTATGTCACCGGTTCATGGTTTACCGATTACACGTCTGTGAATATACCCGATGACGCGGCCGATATTGCATTGACGCTGACAAAGAACGAGCAAACCGGACACTACGTGGCGTATGTGCCGGAATACAGGAATGTCGATGATCGAGGAGAGCCGGTCGACAGCCGATCGCGCATCAGGATATGTTTCACCGTCGGGGGCGTCGAGACCGGAGGACGCGAGGCCGAGGGGTATGTCGATTTCCGCTATTCCGACACCCCGCCGGCAGGCGTGCTCCCCGGGCAATACTTCGACATCGCCCGCAACAACTGGTATAAATTCGACGTCACCGCGAACGGCAAAGACATCGGGTGGACAGTCGATGTCATCCCCTTCACATCGGTAGAACTCGATCCCGATTTGGGTCTGGAGCGCGAGGAATTCACCGGATATATAATAGGTAAGGACGGCCAAGGCAGGGATTGCTGGTATGACGGTAATTATTACGACCCAGCGACAGCAGTTCCATTATATCTCGGTCCGAAAGACAATCATGGAAAGTTCGTGAGCATCAACGGCAAAGAGTATCTGCTCGTATATGCGGATTACGAAAGGACTGTTGCAAACCTCGACCATATTTTCGGCAAAGAAAACCGAAAGAAATACCTTATCTATCCCGCAGGAAGAACCGGATATGAAATTGTAAACTGGGATTATTACCTCAATGATCTGAAGCAGCACGTATGGCTCGAAGAGGAGCTCAGGTTGAAGTGCTGCCGTACCCTGAACGAATGGGACAGATTGGAATACAGTGCAGTAAAATATAATTGGGAGGGATACGATCACGACTCTATCAACCCGAGATTCTGGTTCGACATCCTCGGCAACCGGTATCCGTGGCCGGAAGGAGATACCGTGGAAAAAAGAAAAGCCATACTCGGAGAATGGGTGCAATACCTTGAGTGAGTCTGCAACTTACCAGACATCGTAAAATTCACGAGCAATCATGTCACAGCATAATAGAAAATATAGCATCGTTTTTTCGATAATCCTGGCATCATTGGCTGCGGCTGTCGCACTCGCCGGATGCACGGACGACCTTATATACGAGACGGAGAAAATTCCGGATGCTGAGGTCGAAATCCGGGGCGAGGTGATTTACAAGCCCCTTGTGCCGATGAAAGTGCAGACACGAGCCGAAGACGCGCCCGTGGGGACGAAATACACGGGTATAAAATCACTGTATGTTTTCTTCTTCAATTCCGAGGGAGAACGCATAAACGAATATTGCGGAGAGGTGAATTTCACGCCCGCACCTTCCGAAGGCTCTACGCACGAACATGTCACGTTCAAAAAGAAAGTACGGACCGGACGTTATTATGTCTATGCCGTCGCCAATATATGCGATAACCAGAAAAGCGACCTCGGGAAGGTAACATCTATCGAGCTCCTCAGAAAGTTCCGGCTCGACTGGAACGACAGAATCGAGGATGATCTGGAAATGTTCGGCGTGTTCAGACAGGACTATGCAGAAGATGCTTCCGCTCCCGACAATGAGGATTTTGAAACCGACGAACCCATTACCGTCACCCCGGACCGGAATAGCCTGCATTCCTGGGTGCGCAGGGCGGTATCGAAAGTTACTGTCGATTTCGACGGAACGAATCTGAAAGACGGCGTCACGGTCTATATAAAAAATGCCGTACTGAAACATGTGGCATCGGGTGCATTTCTCGGAACTTCCTCGCATATCGGTGATGACGGAATCGAACTCGGCACGTCGGACTATTCCATCAGCTACGGGAACGGCGAATCTCACAGTGCGTGGCCCCGGGTGACGAAAACAACCCCCAAGTTCTCTCCGTCTGAGGTATGGGGTGTCGCCGGTTTCCACGACGACGGAGCCAAGGCGCTTCCCTGCTATGAGAACATGCAGGGAACACATAAAGACAAATCCAAACTTCAGGACTCCGACGGAGACGGGATAATCGACTCCGAGAGATTTGACGGGGTCGAAAACGGCACATACCTCGAGGTGGAGGGATATTATGTCGCCGAACGGCCCGAATATAAGTCATCGGGCAAGATCATCTACCGGTTCATGCTCGGAAAAGATGCGGTGAATAATTTCGATCTGGTCCGCAATCACCATTACAAGATCACGATGCGGTTCAAAGGCTACGGCAACGACGTGGACTGGCACATCGAGTATAGCGAGAAGTATTTGGATGCCACCTACCCCGAGGATGTGAACTATCAGGGTAAATTTTTCTCACCCGACCCTGCCTACACCACATTCCCTAATGCGGGTCATACTTTCGAAGATCAGAATGTAATCACTGTGTCCAGTTTTAAGACAGACGGGACAACCAATGTATGGATAGAACCGGAAATCAGCTATACCTATTATTCTCACGATGACGAGACCGATAACTGGGAGGTAGACAACACGACCTCCGGATGGCTCACGACGACCGAGGGCCCGCTCAGCGAGGACAAGTCACACAAGCCATATACATTCGTTGCCTCCATGACGGAACCGGCTACCGTCACAATCAACAACTTATTTCCTAAAACCGAAAAAGGCAGCGAAAACGCCCCGCATAACCTTTCCAACGAAACCGGAGGGAGTGCGGTCGAGAATACCGCCAACTGCTACATGGTGGGTGCTCCCGGGTGGTATTGTTTTCCCCTCGTGTATGGAAATGCGATCTCGGGTAAAGGCGACAACACGGCTGCCTATTCTTCGCCGCACATGGTAAACCATCTCAACAAACAGATCGGGGCTCCCTATATCAAAGACAATGAAGGAATAGACCTATCATCCAACGTAAGCGTGAAACTTATCTGGCAGGATGCCGAAGATCTTGTCGAACCGGATAAGATCGCTTATGATCCCGCTCTTTTCGGCGGCAAAGGAGGGATAAAATTCAAAATAAGTACCATACAGGAGGGGAATGCCGTGATCGCCTTGATCGATAACAAGGCGAAAGAAGACGATTATGTAGTCCACGAACGAAAAGCGCCTTACGATAAATTAGGGAATACGAAGGCTGTCTGGAGCTGGCACATCTGGGCTACCCGTTTCGGGTTCGATTTCGAGAAGCATATCCGGATTCTCAACCATGAAGAGAAAGCATTCGATGTGATGCCGGTCAATCTCGGATGGTGTTCCGGAAACAAGCCGATCCGATATTATAAACGGCGCAAGTGTGAGATTAGATTCAGGGTCGGCGACCGCGAGATAACGAGGACGATCGTGCAATATCCCCATTTTGCCGTTCCCCGAGGCGATCATCCCTACTATCAGTGGGGGCGCAAGGACCCGTTCGTCGGGACAAACACGATTTGGGGAAACAAAGCCAGATGGACTCACGACGGAACTCCGTATGGTACAGGGGGTGAATATAATCCTCCCCGGCTTTACAATGAACCGGAGGTATTTTCGAACAACAAGAACCGAAAACACGCTAAGGATTGTCTCGATGTGCTTGTCAAGAATCCGGACAAATGGCTTAATGCTCCGCGAGAGCCCAAGAATCCGTCCGATTTCACACAAGGGTTTTACAGTACGAACGAATCCTATCCCGACCTGTGGTCGATCGGTGACGAGAAGACGGTCTATGACCCCTGTCCCCCGGGATATCGGGTGGGCCCCGGCGATCTTTTCACCGGGTTCACAATTCCCGGAAAACATACGGATCCGACACTTCCGAGATATTGGTACGATGTGATCGAGAGCAACATGCTGTCAGATTATTACGATCTTGAAACAGTAAACAGTGAGGTGCTGGAATTTTATACGGACCCGAGAAAAGTTCAATCCGTCATTTTTCCCGTCACCGGCTATCGGGATTACGACGGTAAGGCCGAGGTAGTAAAATATCCGGGTGGGCCAGAGAAACCCGAGGGGTTTGCCTGGACCGGCAAGGCGAAGGATGCGACCAACTCTTACCACCTGAAGTTCCGCCGCAACGATCCGGCGACCGAAGGCGATTGGAATAATAGAATCGTTCTTCCGGAGGCGTCCATCATAGCTCCGTCAGGGGACTACTATAACTGCAACGGCTTCGCGGTGCGTCCGGTGGTCAGCAGCTCGACGAAGTGATCGAAGCTACCATGCCAGACCGCAAATGCAGGCAGACAAGAGATTGCAAGCCGGATACTGAGGCGAAATATCGCTCTGCATTGGAGTTATATGCTGCCACCGACCTCTCCTATGTCGAGATATGTCGGCAGTGTGGAGTTTCTCTCGGCGGATTCACCCGGTATATCTGTATTTACCATCGTCATTTGATGCTGAAACGCAATGGTATCAAATGCAGTCAGGAGGAAGCCGACAGTATAAAAATAAGTCAACGCGGACAGCGTCCCGAAACACACGCCAAATACAAGGAGGCTATTGCGGCGTGCGACAGCATGGAATATATCGAATGCAACGTATCGCAGATTGCCCGTGAATTCGGATTGGACGGTACGAACCTCGCCCGGCAGTTACGCACGCATTATCCCGACGTGCTGGAATTTCGGGAGCGGGAACGGCAGCGGTTGGGTTTGAACGATAACCTGCCGCGAGGAACGCGTCCGCGGTGCAAGGAAAAGTATGCCGAGGCGGTGGAACTTTTGCGCGCCGACCGTTATATCACGGTGCAGGATGCCGCCGTACGCTGCAATGTCTCCTACACCGGATTGAAACAACACTTGGTATTCTACCACAAGGAGTTGGTTGAAAATCGCATCAAGATACGCAAGGAGGCTGTCAGTCGAAAACGAAAAGGGGAGATAACCGGTCGCGGGACTGTCCATGCCCCGTCGCCGGCCACGGTGGAAAAGTATGCCGAGGCGGTGCGTCTGTACAGCACGACGCCCATGTCCGCCTCGCAGATCGCCAAGCTGACCGGCGTGTCGCGCAAGAGATTCCATGAATACCTGCACACATGGCACAAGGACTTGGTTTGTAAGCGAAAAGGCATTTCTTACGAGGAAGACAAGCCTGTGGACTGGTCATCCGTGCGAAGATATAACCCTGCTACGGCAGCCAAATACGCTGACGCCATAGCCCGGTTGAAGGAGGGCGGACTTACAACAGCGAAGGTCGCCGCCGAGTTCGGCCTGCATCCTGAATGCTTTAGACAATACCTGAAAGAGCATGAGCCGGAACTGCACGCCAGTTTGGGAAGAAAAAAGCGGAGAACGGCAAAATAGTATCGCCTAAAAGCATGGAGAAATACAAGGAGGCCATACACCTGTATGAAACGACTTTGAAGACGCTGTCGAGTTTCTCGCTCAACGCCGCCATATCCCGGCCGATCTTGTCATTGGTAATTTGGGCGTAGATTTGGGTCGTGGTGATATGTTTATGCCCCAGCATCTTCGATACGGTTTCCAGCGGTACGCCCTGTGCAAGCATAATCGTCGTGACGAAGGTATGCCGGGCCATGTGCATTGTCGGATTGAACGACAATCCAGCATGTCTGGCAACATGCCGTAAGGACATGTTCAGGGTTTTATAAGTGCCTTTAAGCGGAAAAACCTTCTCCCCTGTGCGGTATGTATCCTTATAACGCTTGTAGAGCATTTC
>CDYU01028096.1_pt1 | contig 13613 bp, 9 predicted proteins | sample 480701 | NCBI WGS metagenome assembly CDYU01 (sample SAMEA3182105, study PRJEB8094) | gut metagenome | biome: human; feature: gut; material: Stool; isolation source: human stools | place: Canada | collected 2013-02-26 | reverse complement strand
CCGCTGTTTGTGAAGAAGTATCAGCAGCGGCGGCTCAAGCAGTACCGCAGGCGTGAACCTATCCACAAGGGCATGGGCGACATCATCTGCTGCCTCGATGAATCCGGCTCCACGCGCGGCGACGCTGACGCTTGGGGCAAGGCTGTGGCGCTGACGCTCCTGGATATTGCAGAAGAAAATCGGCGCAAGTTCGCGCTCATTCATTTTGCCGGTTCTTCTGAGTGCAAGGTGGACGTTTTTCTGCCCGGCCAGTATTCCATGCAGGATAAGATGAATGCCGCCGAATCATTTTTGAACGGCGGTACGGATTTCGAGCGTCCCTTGGGTGAAGCGATCCAGCTCATGGACGCCGGCTTTGAGAATGCCGACATTGTCTTTCTGACCGACGGCCTGTGTGAGCTGCCGGAGGGCTATCTGGAAAAGCTCCATAAGGAACAGGCTGCCCGAAAATTCACCGTGACCGGCATTCTGCTCGACGCTGGCAGCCCCGGCATGGATTTCAGCCTGACGCCGTTTTGCCAGAAGATCTATCGGACAAGCGAGCTGGCCGGTGATGAGATCGTGCGGAGTATGGTTTCTCAAAGGGTATGAATAAAGATACTTGCATCACATGAAATCCAAAACCAGCAGCAGATCATATTGACCTGCTGCTGGTTTTTACATAGTAAATATACAGGAGAAAGAAAAATATTGCGAAGAATTCAAAAAATGTGCCTTGTCTGACACAAAAATTTTTTCTATGCCGCCCTGCATGACACAGCATAAACAAGTAAGCCATACGGCATAAGCATTTTTTCTACGTATGATTCAGACAACAGAATATCTGCATAGGCGGACACTGGTATCTTCACACTTTGATCGCTGATATTGCAAAATACATATATGGCCTCATTTTCAAGCCGACGCTCATACGCCATCAACTGTTGATGTTCCGGCAAGAGCATCTGAAATGTCCCCCATTTTAATACATCGTTATCATTTCGCAAGGCAATAAGTTTTCTATAAAAATGAAGAATCGATGTATCATCCGATATAGCATCTTCAACATTGATACTGGGATAATTGGGGTTAACTGCAATCCACGAATCACCAGTTGTAAATCCAGCGTTTGAGGTACGATCCCACTGCATAGGAGTTCTAGCATTATCGCGGCCCTTGTGCAGGATGCCGTTCCATGCCCACGTTTCTGCTCCGCTCTTTTTTGCTTCCTCTAAAAGCTTAATGCTCTCAATATCTCGTAGTTGGGATGGATTTGTAAACGGAAAGTTCGTCATACCGATTTCCTCTCCTTGGTATAGGAAAGGCGTACCACGCAGCAGATACATTGCCGCCGCAAGACACTTCGCACTCCGAACACGCAAATCTTCTGTTCTGGTGCAGCCAAATCTCGACACAACCCTTGGCTGATCATGGTTTCCAAGGAACAGCGTATTCCAATCGATTGCTGTCTGCCAGCGAGCAATGATTTGTTTAAAAGCAGAAACAGAAAACGGCAATACATCCCATTTGCTTGCACCGCTGTCCATATCCATTAGGTCAAATTGGAACAGCAAATCCAGTTCACGTCCATCTCCTACAACTGTGTTTGCATTTTCAACTGTAACAAATGTCGTTTCACCCACACACATACAGGTTCGGCCGTCAAAGCATCTGCGGCGCATTTCCCGCAGATACGAATGCAGCTTTGGTTGAAAAGCAAAGTATTCCGGTGAAAACACATACCCAGTCCCCTGGCCATTCGGAAGCCCTGGCGCTTTTGCAATTAAGCTGATTACGTCCATCCGAAAACCATCTACGCCTTTGTCAAACCACCGGTTGATCATGCTGTAAATTTCTTCTCGCAGCATTGGATTTTCCCAGTTCAGATCCGGTTGTTTTTCTCCAAAAAGGTGCAGATACCACTGACTGGTTTGCTCGTCATAGCTCCACGCAGATGGCGTAAAGAAAGATGCCCAATTATTGGGCTCTTTTTTTCCATTTCCATCCCGCCAGATATAGTAATCGCGGTATGGGTTTCCCCTTGATTTTCGTGATTCAATGAACCATGTGTGTTCGTCGGAAGAGTGATTCACAACAAGATCCATGACCAGCTTGATATCCCGCTTGTGCATTTCCAGAAGAAGCGTGTCAAAATCCTCCATTGTTCCAAATTCGGACATGATTTTTTCGTAATCACGGATATCATATCCCATATCTGCATTCGGAGAATCGTAGACAGGGCAAAGCCATATAGCGCCTATTCCCAGCCACTTCAAATAGTCCAGTCTTGATATAATTCCCTGAATATCGCCAATCCCATCCGCGTTGGAATCTTGAAAGCTTCTGGGATAAATCTGGTAGAAAGTGCGTTCTTTCCACCAACATTTCTCATATTTATGCATGCCCAATCACCAGCCCTTTCGCCTTTTGAAATACTGCGAAGCCAGTTACCTGACCTTGCAGAGCCTGACCATCAACGCACTCTATCAGTATGTTTAGCGTTCTGATCTCTGGAATCATCACAGTCTGCCCCGGCTCTGTTATTATGGCAATTACTTCTGTGCTTTGTGTTTCAAGCCGAAGATACAGATATGTGTCTAGCACGATTTCTGCCAATCTGCTTTCTGCAAATGCAGTTTGTTTCAGCGAAAGCAGCTTCCTGATAAACATACCAATATCTGTCCATTGCGCAGTCCATTGCATTGCACGGCGGTTGTCAGGGTCGGTGCCGCCATCTAATGCAATTTCATCTCCATAATAAACACTTAAACCGCCACCCAAAAGCGCCGCTAATAAATACGCCAGTTGAAAATCAGACGTTCTGCCGCCACAAAGATGCCATGCACGAGGAATATCGTGGTTTGAGCAGAATGCCCATTGACGCTTGTGTATGAGATCCGGCATAGACTCAAACCAGCGCTGAATCCGCATAGAGAATACTTCTAGCGAGTCTGTGTGCAGGAGTGCAAAATCTCGAATTGCAAAATAAAGCGGGTAATCCATTGTACCATCAAAAACGCGTTGATCGAGCCACTCAGCCGGATCTTGCCATATTTCACCAATAATGTACACATTGGGATTTAGTTTGCGAAGGCGGTTCGCAAAGCTATGTAAAAACCGTAGACTGGTTTCATCTGGAACATCCAGCCTCCATGCGTCAATCTGATATTCATTCGTCCAGCGTTCTGCACGGGAAATCAGATAGTCAATTACTTCCGGATTTTCCGTGTTCCATTTTGGCATATTTGCTGCAAAGGCAAAGCATTCGTACGGTGGCTTGTTCTGCATACGCTCCGACGATAACGCCTCGGGCTGTAGTGTTGTAAGCGCATCAGCGTCATAAACGATAAACCAATCCCGATATATCGATGCATTTCCATATCGCTTTACGTCCTGCCAAATTACGTTATTCCAACCACAGTGGTTAAATACGCCATCAAGCATGATTTTCATCCCGGCTTTATGTAGCGTTTCGACAAGTGTACCAAAAACTGTTTCGTTACCGAGGGCAGGCTCAATATAATCATAAGAAGTGGTATCATAGCGATGATTTGAACAGCTTCCAAAAATTGGGTTCAGATAAATTCCCTGTATCCCTAGTGCCTGTAAATAGGGAATCTTCTGCAAAATGCCGTTCAGCGTACCACCATAAAAATTATCACGGGTTGGGACAAAGATCTTTGCGTCATGATTATTTTTCTCATTGCAAAACCGATCCGGAAAAATCTGATACCATGTAAAACTGCTTGCCCATGCAGGTGCGAGACTATGCGCCTGTGGAAAAACATAGGGAACATTGAAATATCGAAGAGCTCCCGGTTCTTTAATTGGCAATGTTACGCCGCATTCTGAAAGCCAGGCGCACATTCCGGTTTGCAGTTTGATTACAAAGTAATAATGCAGTTTGTGCGTCTGCATTCGTATGCTTACTGCATAAAGCTGGCTATCTGGCATGCGCTGCGTCGGCTGCATCTCACAACAGGAAAGCTGCGGCTTTTTTTCCGGGCCAGAAAACCAAAAAGGATCGCCATACCAGACTGTTATCGCCTGAACCGGCAGGCACGTTTTAACTCGAAGGTAGCAGTAATTTCCCTCCACATATTGCCATGGATAGGAGGGCTTATGTATGACGGCAAGGTTTAAAATCTGCATATTCTACCCCTTTAGCATCCCATCCATTGCACCGCCATGGATCAGCTTTTTCTGCATCACAATATAAACCAGAAGGATTGGAAGCACTGCAATCAAGGATGCGGCAAAAATCAGTCCCCAGTTATTCAGGTTCTGTCCCTGAAATAGTCTGAGTGCAATAGGAAGTGTTCTTTTTCCTGGCGTTTTAATCATTGTCAGCGCAATCAGGAACTCGTCCCACACGTTGGAATATGCCAGAATTGCGAAGGTCCCCAGCGCTGGTTTTGAAAGTGGGAGAACCATTTTCCAATAAATTTGCCACCTGTTTCCCCCGTCAATAATGACAGCCTCCTCCAACTCTTTAGGAAGACTCAGGAAGAAATTCCTGAGAAAAAAGGTGTTGCTTGGAACACCAATTCCGATGTAAATAAGAAGTAATCCCAGATAACTGTCAACAAGGTGAAGATCTTTCATCAATAAAAACTGCGGGATCAGGTTTGTGACGGTTGGTACCATCATTGAAAACAAATACAGATAGAAGAGTATATCCCTTCCTGGAAATTGCATTCGCGCAAATGCGTAAGCCCCAGCTGATGAAACAAACATGATAATCACAGTCGCAATTGCCGCAATCAGGAGACTGTTGACAAAATACTGACTGAAATGATTCGCATTCCATGCTTCCACAAAATTTCCCCAGTACCAACTTTTTGAAAACAAAATCGGTGGATACGGCATAGAATAACTTTGTGGGGTCATTGCCGTAGCGAACATATATTGAAAGGGGACAAGTGCAAACAAGGAAAAGCAAACTAGAGCGAGGTATCTTGGCAGAGCAGAAAAGATTCGTTTCATGTTTTTCTCCTTTATGCGGTCTGGTCATGCGAGACCCTGCGCTGGATCAGTGTCAGCAACAGGACAATCACACCCATTAAAACAGCCTGCGCAGCAGCAGAACCAAGGTCAAATGTTGAGAATGCGGTGTTGTACATATAGTTCATCATTTGATTTGTTGTTCCAAGTGGGGCCCCATCAGTAATCATCATGACGTGGATATACGCTCCAAAAGCACCGATTGTTAAAACCGTCAGCAGATAATTTGTTGTATTGCGAACCATCGGCAGCGTAATGGAGAAGAAACGCCGAATCGCACCAGCACCATCAAGTGAGGCTGCTTCATATATTTCCTGTGAAATTCCCTGTAGTGCTGCCATATAAATGACCATAACCCACCCGGAGCCTTTCCAGATGCCGAATAACCACAGCACAATGTTGGCCGTCCATGTGTTTTGCAGCCACGAAATAGGCGATCGAATCACATGAAGTTCCATCAAAATATAATTGACCATTCCACCCTTACCGGACATAAACAGGTACTTGAAAACCATTGATACGACAACCCATGACGTGATAACCGGAAGGTAGCATATTACTTTAAATACAGATTGCCCGCGGCGGGTCGCATTGACCAGACAGGCCAAAATCAAGCCAAGTGCCATTTGCCCCGGAACCGTAACAAGCGTATAGAGGAGCGTATTCCTGCATGCAGACAAATAACTTTTGTCGGTCAGCAACGCGAGATAGTTTTGCCCGCCGACGAACGCGTTTGCTTTGTTTTGTATTACGTTAAAATCAGTAAAGCTGATCCAGACGTTTCGAATCAACGGGTATAACACAAAAAGCGCCATAAGAATAAAACCCGTCAGTAAAAAGGGGATTGCCCGAGCCCATTGCCGCAGACCGAGCATAAAGCGGCTTTTTCGTATCTGCATACGAGATTATCCTCCTCCATAAAGGGCCTGGCGTGAGGTCATGGTGACCCCACGCCAGTGCAGTCAGTTATTCTTTTGCCAGTAATTCATCAATCTGTGCAGCAGCTGCGTCAAGCGCCTCCTGAGATGTTGCGTCACCGCGCAGGACGGACTCAAAAGCAGTATTCAGCACAGTTTCAATCGTAGGCCAGCTTGAGCAGGGGATCCTCGCCTGCGCCGTTTTGAGTTGCTGCATATACACATCAACATACGGTGCGTTGCTAGTATCGACCTTTTCCATAGCGGAAGCCGTAACCGGGATCATGCCAGCTCCAGCCATAGCGACCTGCTGTTCATCCTGCAGAAGAAACTGGATAAACGTCCACGCGGCATCTTTCTTGCTGCTCGTGGAGGTCATGACAATGTCCTCGCCGCCGACAATTGAAATACTGCGACCATCTACAGAAGGAATCAGTGCTGGGGTATAGGTATCAAGCTTATCTTCAGAACTGAAGAACCACGGGCCTTCCACAATCATTGCATAATTGCCAGCCTCGATGCCGCCCCAGCCGTCCGGCTGTTCACCCATAATAGCCGGACCGATAACGCCATCTCGATACCATCCAACAATCGTGTCCAGCGCGTTGACCGTTGCCTGACTGTTGAGGTATCCGCTTGCTGTTTTGTACGCATCATCCGTTACTGTACCGCCAAGCGTCCACAGGAACGGCAGCATCGCCCAGTTGTATGAGCCAGAAACGGCAAACAACCACTTTTCATTTGAAGGATCTGTTTTATCGAGTGCACCCATCAGTTCATCCAAAGTTTCAGGTGCAGTATCAAACCCATATTCCTGCAGCATTTCGTTGTTATATACAGCAACTGTCGTATTGGCGTTAAGCGGAAGGCCGTAATTCTGCCCGTTGTAAAGCGTTGTATTCATGGAGCCGGACATGATAGAACTGGCAAGCGTGTCAAAGCCTTCATAGTTATTCAGGCACTCCAATGCGCCGAGCTTTGCCATCTGAGAGACCCATGTGAGATCCAGACGAATCACATCCGGTGCTGCGTCGCCCGTAACTGCGGTAATAAGCTGCTCATCCAGACCCTCATACGGCATCCGAATTGCATTTACCTTGATGTTCGGATATGCTTTTTCGAAAGCAGTCAGGACCGTATCTGTGAAGATTCGTTCCTCGCCTTCACTGTAGGAGTGCCAGAATGTAATTTCGACGGGCTCCTCCGACTGCGGCGTAGCCGAATCCGCGGTGTTGTCAGCCGTTGTATTCGACGGAACCGCGTCTGTCGCATGATCCGGCGATGACTGCGTTTTCTGCGCGCAGGCGGCAAGCGACAAAATGAGCAGCAATGACAAAACTACTGCAATGACTCGTTTTTTCATGATAATTCCTCCATCAAATTAAAATGTTGGGTAAATATCAACGGTGGTCCCTGCTGTTACGGTATAGTTATTACCTGTGGCCCATGTTTCGTCGTTCAGCAATGGCTTGAATTCTACTTGGGTTCCATCCGAATAGCGCTCAATCGTATATTCCCAGAGGTCAGACGAAACATTACGCATTTCTACACCGGCAGTCCAAGTCAGAGGATATTCACTTCCTCTCAACGAGATACTATTGCCAAGTCCAGCATCATAGTGTACACGGATAATTGTTTTTGTATATGTCATTTCTGTGTACGGTTCATAGGAGCCATGCGCTAAAATTGCGGTGGTTTTTGCGGGAATGGTAATAGTGATTTGGCGTCCAGTAGTATCACCGGAGGCAATCTGAACGGTTTGGCTAGTGTTCAGTAGATTGACCATTTCTGTGCCAACTGTATAAGAGCTTTCTGCACGCACCGGAATGGTGACAGTTGCATCGGAATAGCCATTGTTCATTACAACAAATGCCTCTTCACCGGAACCATCATCGCGGCGTGAGAATGCATAGACAGTATCACTGCACCACATCTCCCGTTGCGTTCCATTGTTGAATGCTCCGCAAATCTTGCGAATTTCTGATAGTCTCTGAACATACTTGTACGTTGTTGTGTTCTGATCGAACGATGACATCATTTCGCGATTGTAAGTGTTTGCAATACCTGCGGTTTCCAGAATCTCACCATTTCCATACAAGTTCTGTTCTGTACCATAGTATACATCTGGAATTCCGCGAACAGTAAAGATAAAAGCTAGCGCCATTCGAAGTTTTTCATAGCTGTCATCAGCAACACACAAAAATCTATCGCGGTCATGGTTGTCAATAAATGTAATCAGATTTTGCGGGTTAACATACTTGTTGTCCTGATCCAGAATTTCTTTAATTCTCGTAAACCCTACATCTTTTGCAAATACATCACGTGCAGCGAAGAATAGCGGGAAATCTAAAACACCCCATTCGTACTTCTGGAAATCGCTAACGAAATCGACGTTTCCGTTAAATACTTCACCGAAGGTTGCTACCCCAAGCGCTTTTTCAAAATCGGACAAGAAATTCTTGTAGATTGAACTTGCTGCATCTACACGAACCGCATCAAACCCAACATCCTTTATCCAGAACAGGTATGCCTGGATAAGTGCGTTGCTCACTTCGGGATTCTCCTGTGCTAAGTCATCCAACCCGCCCATGTCGTTGTTGACCAACTGTGTATAGTTATCATAGTTGAGAATGTCACCATTGTGATGATACCATGCAGCATTATTAAATGGAGCCGCTGGCATATAACTTTCCGAAGAATATGCCGTTGCAAACGGCTCAAGATAGTCTGCGGTATGGTTTGGAACAGCATCGATTATCATTTTGATTCCATTGCTGTGCGCAAGGTTGATAAGTTCCTTCAGCTTCGCTAAAGAACCAAAATGGGTATCCGTAGAGTAATAGTCCTTCGTATAGTAACCGTGATAACCAGCCTCATCTCCTGTTCGGCTTAGGGGTTCATTCGCTTGCGGTGGGCTAATCCAGATAGCGGTTACGCCAAGGTTTTTGATATAATCCATATTATCAATAATTCCCTGCCAGTCACCGCCTTGCCGGTATTTCAGTTCACCTGGACGATACTCGACGCCTTCTGTTCCATTGTTACTCGTATCACCATCGCTAAAGCGATCTGTTAAAACCATATACACAACTTCATTTCCACCAAATTCATACTCTGTATTATTGGTGACATAAAAATTCCCATAAAGCCATGTATCGGATTCACTTGTTGTACGGTAATTAATAATAATATTATCAGAATCGCCTGTGCTTGCTGAACCCAAGAATGTGCTTGCATAAAACCAGCTTTGCGTAGAAATAGAGTGAACTCCAATTTCGGACAGTGGAACAGCTAACTCAATCGTGCCTTTGCTCGTATCAATACGAGAGTCTGCGCTGGTAAGAACACCGGCCATTTGCCATCCGTTTGTTGATGCTGTGTACTTTGTAATCGTACCAGTGCTATTATCATAGCGGAATGCATATGCAGCCGGATGCCGCAGTGTACTTTGACTAAGCGTATATCCCAAGGTTGCTGAGGTTTGACTAGGATCTGAACAATAAACTGTACATTGGACCCCTGTGTTTGCAATGCTGCCATCGTTGTCGACTCGAATGTAAAGCTTGCTGGCATCATTTGAAATATACAGTCGATCAATGTCCAGATCAAGGGTAGCCGAATCATCAATTAAATCACAATAGTACGGAATATAGTCGTATTGAGAATTGTCAGAGACAGTTAGATCCACCTGCTTATAGGCTCCTGCATTCGCACTGTCTGGATAAATCCGAAGATCCAGGTTCCCGCTGGTCGTAAGGTAAGCGAGAATATATGCTGCTGCAGTCACTGGTTCACTTGCCGTAGAAACAACCGGTTTCTCCGAAATATCACTGACACATTCACCTGTAATCATATATCCAACGCCGGTACGATGTTTTGCCCAATCCAGAATTTGCAGAGATGTTGCTGTATTTCCCTTATATGCGTAACAAATCGCATTCCAGAAGGAAATCTGCGGCCAACTTGGGCTTACTTCGAGTGATTCATCGCCAGACGGCGACCAAGGTGATTCATCAGAATAGTATACGTCATATGCGTAGCGCGCCATGCCGTATTCATCAGAAAGAAGGACATCTTCAAACTTCGCGATGGTAGAAGTTGCCCGACTCGAGTGTATATCTACAACACCCAATGCAAATAAAAGCATAGCTGATGCATCAACTAATCTGTCTGGTGTTCCATTCCACAATACAAGCTTATCATAATAACCGCCATCTGCATACCACAAACCCGCACCAGCCATGTCGGTATCATCACGATTGATTGCCGTCAAGATTGTGGAGGCAGCGCCATTGTACGAATCAGCCAATGAAAACAGCTGTTTGTGCTCGGCCATTTTAGCTGCAGCACGCAGACCGGCAACATAGAGTGCCTGCGTATATGCGTAATCGCCAAAATGCTCCATATCCTCCCATATAGAGAAGTCTTTGGGGCCAAATCCCGTCTCATCAATACTGTTCATGATGAAATCAGCAGATGCCTTGACCTGAGTCCAAATATCATCTGCTAATGACCAATCTCCTGTTTCTGTACAATGGCGATATACACCATACAAGAACCAGCCAATTGAGTCATGTTCGGGTTCAATAAACTCAGCTCGTGTATTATCCCAAAGGTTAATGCAGGTATTATATGTGCCTGCGGCATCACCAGTCAGCTGCCTTGCCGCCATCCATTTCCAATACCGTTCTGCCTCTGCATAGAATCCTGCCGCATCAAGCGCAACAACTGTCGTTGCAGCATCGCGCGTCCAAACTTTGTAAGAATAGTCATAGTAGTTTGTTGTTGCCGGCATTGCACCATCCGACGTTGTTGTGCCGGGACGAATGCAGTTCTTTATTAAAACGAGATTTCGCTTATACATGGAGACAAGATCCTCGTCCCCGAGAGCTGGAATTGTATTTGCATTGTTGAACCATGTCGTATAGGCTGCTGCAGTTTCCTGCTGCCATACAGAGCCATTCTTCGTCCGTAAGCTGTTACATATTTCTGTCAACTCTGCAGCCGAATCTGCAATAGCAACATAATAGAAAAGCTCAGCTGTTTCACCGGCACCGATTGTTACTGTGTTCATAAGTGCCGCTGAAAGATCGGTTGCCGATGCGGATGCATTATTTTTAAGTGTCGCATTGGAGTTAAATGTAGCCCACGGACTACATGTCGCGGATGTAAGACTCGTTTCTGCGTCATTCGCAACTTGATATGCGGAAGGTGTAGCAAATCCGCCGAGAGCCATATAAAACTGCCCTGCACCAGACATATCAATCAAGATTGCATTTAATTCTTCATTGTAGTTTGCCGTGATGCTATTGGTCGACGTATTATTTGGATGAATCATGTCAAGTACGCTTACCGTGTGTGTTTCATTGCTGACATTTTCAATCAAATAATTGGAAACAAGCACGTTTTTGTTCGGGATCATGAAATAATCCCGAGAAAAATTCAGGCCATCAGGATATTCGTCACCATATTTCAAGTAGTTTGTTCTGAGCGTACCATCTTCTGTGAAATATCCTTCACCATTGAACTCAGTGGCTGATGTGTACTTCTTATTCGCGGTGTTATCATAAAAGAATCCAGAGTAATCTTTGATTTGGTTTTGATTCCAATTTGATGCGAATCGAATCTCTCGAATAGACGGCCCAGCTTCAGGCGTATCTTCAGAACATAATTTTGTATCGTTCCAAATAGCCATCATGTTTTTCCAGTTTGACAAATATAAGCTCCGAATGCTTTCGTGCTTATCTTCAACGGTCAAAGCGTCAATATTGACAGCGTAATCTACAAAAGAAATTCGAAGTGTGTGTGTTCCGGCTGAGACCATCGTAGCGCCAAGTTCTGAAGATCCCCATGTGTTCCAATCGCTTAGCGCGTGCAAGGGAATTGTTTCTTGGATTTCACCGTCCAAATACACATGGGCATGCGCTTTATGCCCAGTCGCATTAGCATAGCGTAAAATAAAAGAATAGTCTCCCGTAACAGGGATGTTAATCTGAAAATCAATATACTTCCCTGTAGCATTAAAATTGTCTACGAACCCGGTTCCTGAATACCCGGTATGATCGGTGTTTACAGACGTACCATTCCCCACTGCATTTTCGGCTTCATAAACCTGCTCATAATAACGAGTGTATGTCCGCTGAACTGAGGCAGGCGTATCTGCGTCTGCTGCAGCAATGCTCGTGCCAGTGTAGCCGCAAAGTGACAGCAGCATGGCGCAAATAAGAAGTGCTGAAACAGATCTGCGAAGGTGCGTTTTCTTCATTTTGTTTCACTCCTTTTCAAAATGTAACTGGTTACAATTTTGCGTAAAACAATTATCTCTTATCTTAGCTATTTCCTTGTGGACCCCCTTTCAATAATGCTGGTTGAAAGCAGCAGATGGTCCGGACTCTGAGCTTCTAACCGAAGTTGTTGAATGAGCATTTTAGCTGCAGCCATGCCCAAGTTCATCACATCAATCTTCACGACAGTCATGGAAGGCTCTGAAACCTCTGCGAGGATGCCGTCGTCAAATGCAATTACCTGAATGTCTTTTGGAACGAGAATCCCACGTTTTTGAAGCTCACGCAAAAAGTAAAATGCGATTGTGCTGTCAGTCGCAACGTACGCATCGCATAACTGTCCTTCGTGCGATGTAATATATGATAAGATCTCGTTTGATGTTGTTAAGCCGTCAATAACTGCATTTTCTGGCACAGACACATTGGCTTGTTTCAAACAATTTCGATATCCCTCATAACGCTCACTGACAAAAACTTTTTGAAAGCTATTTGTTAAAAATCCAATTTTCAATGCTCCAGTTTTTAGTAAACATTCTGTTGCGCTCCAGCCCGCGCCGATATTGTCAATATCGACCCACATTGAATGAGGCTCCACGCATCTTCCTGCAATCACAAAAGGAATCTTGCTTTCTCTTAAAACGGTTAGGATCTGTGGGCTTGCTAGTTCGCTTAACAATACTAGTCCGTCAATGCGGTTTTCATTGATAATAGATTCCAACGTGGAAACATTTTTGCTGCCAATATGGCAAATCATCAGATAGTATCCTTCTCGCGCCAACGCATGCTCAAGGCCATACTGAATCCTCAGGAAGTAGTCATTCCCATAAGTCTCCACATTGCTGTCATCAACAGCCAGCGCAATCGTGCAGCTGTTTCCATGCAATAAGCCACGCGCCATCATACTTGGCTGATAGTTTAACGCCTCTATAGCTGCTTGGACTTTTTCTATAGACTGCGGAGCGATTAGCGGGCTATGGTTTAAATATCGGGATACAGTGGCAACAGATACCCCTGCATATTTGGCAACATCTCGAATTGTAGCTTTCATATTGCTCTCCATTGAAACCGGTTACATTCTATATTTAAACTATACTCCGAAAGCAAATATATTGTCAACGGTAAATTACTGCCAAAAATTTTTTAAGAAATTATGCAACATTACAAGGTCAGTTTACTCTATTCACTTTCTGATCTTCTTTTGATACAATGGCATTCCCAACGAAGTTTCTTGCTTCCTTGTGTCGTCTACAAGTTTACTGATTCCAATCCAAATGATAAACTTATTATGTATTCCAGGTCAGAGCAGTATCAGGGCGGAGCTATTTCAGGGCAGAGGTGAAAACTTGGGGACAGGTATGCCCCCGGTTCCGCGCGCAGGACATGGAATGAAATATTGGACTCATAAGACCGTAATTGCCGTTTGGCAGTT
>CDYU01020160.1_pt1 | contig 13639 bp, 8 predicted proteins | sample 480701 | NCBI WGS metagenome assembly CDYU01 (sample SAMEA3182105, study PRJEB8094) | gut metagenome | biome: human; feature: gut; material: Stool; isolation source: human stools | place: Canada | collected 2013-02-26 | reverse complement strand
CTATAAAATATACTTATAGGGGGAGGGACGGACTTCCCGATAAAATTTTCATTTTTTTATATTCTGAAAACTATTTTAAATTTACAGGAGGGTTTATTACATGAAATTTGCTGACGGTTTCTGGCTCAACCAGAGAGGCTACGAAGTAAACTATGCAAATCAGGCTTTCGAGATCGAAGAGATCGAAAACGGATTCCTCGTTGTGGCAACACCTTTCGTTGTATACAACAGAGCTATGATGCTCGGAAGTGCAAACCTTGAGATCGCTTACACTTCAACTCAGGAGAACTGCGTAAAGGTAAGCATCACACACCACAAGGGTCATGTTGACAATGGTCCGCACTTTGTTCTCGAGGACAAGGGCTTCAAGCCACAGGTAACTGTTACAGACAAGGAAGCCGTACTTGTTACAGGCGACACAAAGCTCGTTGTTTCTAAAGAAAACTGGAGCTTCACATACTATTATAAGGATAAGAAACTCACAAGTGGTGGCTGGAGATCGACAGGCGTTATTTTCGAGAGTGCTTACAAGCAGCAGGCAAGACTTCAGACACAGCTCGACGACACATTCTGGAGCTACCCTGCCGATCCTACAAGAACATACATCAGAGAGCAGTTTGACACTTCTGTTGGCGAATATTTCTACGGTTTCGGCGAAAAATTCACAACATTCACAAAGAACGGTCAGAATGTTGAGATATGGAACGCTGACGGAGGCACTTGCTCAGATCAGTCTTACAAGTCTATCCCATTCTATCTTTCTTCAAAGGGCTACGGTGTATTCGTAAACAGCACTGACAAGGTTTCATATGAGGTTTGCTCTGACACTGTTTCTAAGGTATCAATGACAGTTCCAGGTGAGAGCCTTGAATACTATGTATTCGGCGGTGCTAACCTCACTGACGTACTCAAGGGCTACACTGACCTTACAGGCAAGCCTTCACTGCCACCTGCATTCTCATTTGGTCTGTGGCTCACAACTTCATTTACAACAACATATGATGAGGAGACTATCACATCATTTATCGATGGCATGGCTGAGAGAGATATTCCTCTTCAGGTATTCCACTTTGACTGCTTCTGGATGAAGGGCTTTGAGTGGTGTAACTTTGAGTGGGACAAGTCACAGTTCCCTGACCCACCTGCAATGCTCAAGAGACTTCACGAAAACAAGGGTCTGAAAACTTGCGTATGGATCAACCCATATGTTGGTCAGCGTTCAAAGCTTTTTGATGAGGGTATGAAGAACGGCTACTTCATCAAGAAAACTGACGGCTCTGTATTCCAGTGTGATGAGTGGCAGCCTGGTATGGCTATTGTTGACTTCACTAATCCTGAGGCTTGCAAGTGGTATGCAGGATATCTGAGAAAGCTCTGCGAAATGGGTGTTGACACATTCAAGACAGACTTTGGTGAGAGAATACCTACAAGAGATGTTGTTTACTATGACGGCTCTGACCCTATCAAGATGCACAACTTCTACACATATCTTTATAATGAGTGCGTATTCAATGTACTGAAAGAATATTTTGGAGAGAACAAGGCTTGTCTGTTCGCACGTTCTGCTACAGCAGGCGGTCAGAAGTTCCCTGTTCACTGGGGCGGAGATTGCTCAGGCAACTACAACTCAATGGCTGAGGTTGTAAGAGGCTGTCTGTCACTTTGTATCTCAGGCTTCGGCTACACTTCACATGACATGGCAGGCTTTGAAGCTACTGCTACACCTGACATTTACAAGAGATGGGCTGCGTTCGGTATGTTCTCATCACATTCAAGACTACATGGTAACCAGTCATACAGAGTGCCATGGCTCTTCGATGAGGAATCCTGCGACGTTCTGCGCTTCTTCACAAAGCTCAAGGGCAAGCTCATGCCTTATCTGTGGGCTCAGGCTATCAAGACACACGAGGTCGGCGTGCCTGTAATGAGAGCAATGGTCATCGACTTTGCTGACGACCCAACTTGCCTGACGCTTGACAGACAGTATATGTTCGGCGACAACATTCTTGTTGCTCCTATCCTTAATGACGAGGGTATCGCTGAATACTATGTTCCAGAGGGCAAGTGGACAGATATTATCACCGGCAAGGTTCTTGAGGGCGGCAAGTGGTATAAGCACAAATGCTCATACTTTGAGATACCTGCTCTTGCTAAGCCAAACAGCATTATTGCATATGGCAACTTTGAAAGACAGATAGAGTATGATTATCTTGAGGGTACAACATTCACTATCTACGAGCTTGAAGACGGCAAGTCTGCTGTTTGCCCTATTTATGACACTGAGGCAAACAAGGTATTCGAGCTGACAGCTACAAGACACGGCAACAAGATCGAATGCGAATACACTGACACAAAGGCAAGCTTCAAGATCGCTGTGGCTAACACAGACAAGACTGTTGAAATTGCTCCTAACTTCAGTGGCAAGGTCATCATTGAACTCTAATGACTAAATAAAACTATCGCTCCGAGAGATCGGGGCGATTTTTTTTGCGTTCACACATAAAATCGGGGCAAATGAGGGTAAAAATTCTGTATATTTGCTCTTGAAGAAAATATGAGATCGGGGTATAATATAGATAGTACGATTTGAGGAGTAATTTTATGAAGTCAAGAATAAGAAGTGCTATACCGAAAAAGATAATCGGCATAAATATCAGTTCGCAAAAGCGTGATATCATTGAAGATATTGCTAAAAGCGAAAATGCGGAGGCTGTTTTCTTTGACAATGAGATAATGGGACAGCAGGTGGGATATCTTTGCGGTTTCAAGGGCTTTGAAAGGTCTGAGAAAGTGGGAGAGGATATTGCTGACGAATGTCTTATTTTTTCGGGCATTGACGGCAGGTCACTTGACCCAATACTGAAAAAGCTCAGGGAGAAAGGTTCAGCAGTGGAACTGAAAGCCATTGTCACGGCACACAATCAAAAGTGGAACGTTGGCGAGCTTATAAAAGAGCTGCGGCGTGAACACATTTACATGAACGGAGGTGACAGAGATGAAAAGTAAATACAAGGCTATTATTTACATTATTATGTCGGCTTTTTCGTTTGCATTCATGTTCGCATTTGTGCGGCTTTCGGGAGACTTACCGACGGTGCAAAAGACCTTTTTCAGAAACTTTGTGGCGTTGTTTTTCGCTATTGGAGTGCTAAAGAAAAATCACATACGCTTTCACATTGATGGCAAAAAGAACAATGCGGTCATTTTTGTGAGAGCGCTTGCTGGCACGCTAGGAATGCTTGGAAACTTCTATGCCATAGATCATCTTGTGCTGTCTGACGCTTCCATGCTAAACAAAATGTCACCGTTTTTCGTTATCATTTTCTCTTTTATTTTCCTTAAAGAGCGGCTGACTTTCTTTCAGGGTTTCACTGTAGTTTGTGCATTTATAGGAAGCTTGTTTATCATCAAGCCGAGTTTTCAGAATGTGGACTTCTTCCCTGCCCTTATCGGTTTTCTAGGAGGAATGGGAGCGGGACTTGCTTACGCTTGCGTAAGATACTTAGGACAGCATGGAGTAAATGGTGCGGTGATAGTTGCATACTTCTCGGGATTTTCCTGCTTGTTCACCCTGCCATTTCTAATATTAGATTTCCACCCTATGACGATTTTCCAAATACTTTGTTTATTGGGAGCTGGCGCAGGTGCGGCAGGCGGGCAGTTCGCTATAACTGCGGCATACACTCACGCTCCTGCAAGGGAGATATCGGTTTATGATTACTCGCAGTTGATTTTTACCACGATTTTGGGATATTTCCTTTTTGGAGATATTCCTGATGGCTGGAGCTTTCTTGGATATTTTATCATAATTGCCATGGCTGTGCTTGTTTTTCTTTACAACAATGTTTGGCACAATGACAGCGAGGTCAAGGGCTGACAAAAAGGCAAACAAAAAAGAGCGTTTTTACTTTCTCGGTAAAAACGCTCTTTATTATTTATATTGTGGTTTAAGCTCCGCCTGCGATAAATCTCTTGAGATCCTGTGGGTTTACGCACTTTTCAAGCGCAACGTCCATGGAGATCGTTCTCGAACGAACGAGCTTTGCAAGCTCCTGATCCATGGTCTGCATTCCTGTTGCTTTACCTGTCTGCATAGCTGAACCGATAAGATGCACCTTATCGTCACGGATCATAGCTTTGATAGAGTCTGTTGCATTAAGAATCTCACAGCAAGCTACACGGCTTGTGCCGTCGAATGTACGGCAAAGTGTCTGAGTACAGATACCTACAAGAACGGAAGCAAGCTGAGTTCTGATCTGATGCTGCTGGTGAGCAGGGAAAACGTCGATGATACGGTCGATAGTTGACGGTGCTGACGTTGTATGAAGTGTACTCATAACAAGGTGTCCTGTTTCAGCGGCGGTAACAGCAGCTTCGATAGTCTCGAAGTCACGCATTTCTCCTACGAGGATAATGTCCGGGTCCTCACGGAGAGCAGCACGGAGAGCAAGCGAGAAGCTCGGTACGTCAGGTCCGATCTCTCTCTGGTTTACCATACATCTCTTATGAGCGTGCATATACTCGATAGGGTCTTCGATAGTGATTATATGAGCTGATTTATGGATATTTACATGGTCGATCATTGCGGCAAGAGTTGTTGACTTACCTGAACCGGTAGGGCCTGTTACAAGCACAAGTCCACGAGGTCTCATTGAGAACTCTGCAAGGATAGGTGGCAGGTCAAGGTCGGTAAGGGTCGGGATATCGTTTCTCAAAAGACGGAGAGCGATGGCCGTGTTTCCTCTCTGACGATACACGTTTACACGGTGACGGAAACCTCTTGAAGATACATATGTAAAGTCGGTATCAATATGGTCTTTGATAGACTGACGCTGCTTATCTGTACACATATCCTCGCATATTTTGAGAATTTCGATCTCGGTCATATCAGGATATGAGGAAAGCTTTCTCAGGTTACCGCCCTGTCTAACTATCGGCGGAATACCTACGGTGAAGTGCAGGTCGGAACAGCCAAGGGCTCTTGCTTCATCAAGAATTTTGTTAATGTCGATTGCCATTAGAATTTACCTCCATATATTTCTTTTTTATACAGCATATGTTACACGGATAAGTTCGTCCATTGAGGTCTTGCCTTGCTGAACAAGCTCTGAAACGTTGTCACGAAGCAGGTGACAGCCCTCTTTCTTTGCAAGCTCCTGAATTTCGTCAGCTTTTGCTCCCCTTGTGATAAGAGCCTGCATAGACGGTGTTGCGAGAAGGATCTCATGGATAGCGGTTCTTCCCTTATATCCTGTGTTATTGCACTTTGGACAGCCACATGGGTCGTACACCTGTACTGAATGGTCAAGACCCATAAGCTCATTTTCTTCCTCAGTTGACATTCTAGGCTTTTTGCACTCAGGGCAAAGCACCTTTGTAAGACGCTGAGCAACGATACCGATAAGTGAGGTTGCGACCATGTATGCCTCAACGCCCATATCCACAAGTCTTGTTACGGTAGAAGCGGCGTCATTGGTATGAAGTGTTGACAGAACAAGGTGTCCTGTAATAGCTGCACGGATAGCGATCTCAGCAGTTTCGGTATCACGCATTTCTCCGACCATTATGATGTCTGGGTCCTGACGGAGGATAGAACGAAGGGCTGCACCGAATGTCATGCCTGCCTTTTCGTTTATCTGGCACTGGTTTACGCCATCAATCTTTTTCTCGACTGGGTCTTCGACGGTAATAACATTGTTATTAGGCTTTGAGATCTCACCAAGCGCGGCATAAAGTGTGGTAGATTTACCTGAACCTGTAGGGCCTGTTACAAGGACAACTCCCTGCGGCACTTTAAGGCAAGACTCAAATCTCTTATAATTATACTCGGTCATACCCAGGTCGGTAATTTTTCTCAGGGACATATCGCCTGTTGCGAGGATACGGAGAACGACTTTCTCACCGTACACCATTGGAAGGTTAGATACACGGAGGTCAAGAGTTGTGCCGTCAACGACCTGTGACATACGACCGTCCTGTGGGATACGCTTTTCGGCAATATTCATGCCGCTCAAGATCTTGAAACGGGTAACAAGCGAAGTATGAAGTGCAGCGGAAAGAGTCATAAGCTCGATAAGGTCGCCGTTTACACGGATACGGATAACGGTTTTATCCTTGAATGGCTCGATATGTATATCCGTTGCGTCCTGACGCTGGGCGTTCTCGACGATAGCGGTAGCAAGTTTAACGATAGGAGCGTTCTCGATTCTCTCCTCGGAGATATCCTTGAGTTCTTCAAGGTTAAGCTCTTCCTCTTTTTGCTTTGTAGCTTCGTCAACAACGGAGTTAACCTGACCTTCTGAGTACATCTTACCGATAGCACGGTTGATAGATGACTTTGTGGCAAGGACAGGTGTTATGCTGCAGCCTGTGATAACACGGAGATCCTCGAAAATATAGAAGTTGATAGGGTCATTAGTTGCAACGGTCATACGCTTGCCTATTTTGCTGACTGCGATGACGTTATACTTTCTTGCAGTTGCCTCAGGTATCTTCTTGACTATATCAGGCATAAGCTCTGTATTATCAAGGTCGATATAAGACACATTCAGTCGCTCGGCGAGGACCTGACAGAACTGAACATCGGTAACGAGCTTCATGTCAATAATGACATCACCAAAAAGTCTTCCCTTTTGCTCCTTCTGTTTGGCAAGGACTTCCTGAAGCTGTTCTTCAGTTATAAGACCTTTCTGTACCAGATACTGACCGATAGGGCCGTTTCTCATATATATTACTCCAATCCTCCGCATTGATTTAGGGATCCGACGCTGCGGAAACGTCTGCTGCGGTGCAAAAACCGCAAAAAAATCATATTATCTATTGTAATCTTCATGAAAGTATGATAAAATTAATATATTAACTAATGAATCCAAAGGAGGATCACTGTGGATAATTTAACCTTATCATACATAATCATTTATGTATTTGTGTTCATCTTCGGAGCGTGCATAGGCAGTTTTCTTAACGTCTGCATATACCGATTGCCGAAAAATGAAAGTCTTATCAAGCGAAATTCTCACTGTATGACCTGCGGAGAGCCGATCAAACGGCGTGACCTTATACCGATAGTAAGCTGGTGCATACTTCGTGGAAAGTGTCGAAGCTGCGGTGCAAAGATATCGGCAAGATACACTATAGTTGAAACGCTGAACGCACTGCTCTACTTATGGGTATTCTACCATTTTAATGGAATTTTCAATCCGCTTCGTGCAGCACTTGTCTGTCTGTTATTCTCTGCTCTTATCGTTGTATTCTTCATGGACTGGGACACACAGCTTATCAACACATATGTTGTGATATTCATAGGTTTGCTTGGTGTTGCGGAATACATTTTCTGCAAAGATCAGACGGGACTTACGCTTAAATCACACTTGATCGGATTTTTCATTGTGAGCGTGCCTTTGCTTATTATTTGTCTTATCACACATGAGAAAGCAATGGGCATGGGAGATGTATATCTCATGGCAGCCGCAGGGCTGTTTCTCGGAATGCAGGGTGCTTTGGTAGCACTTCTTATCGGACTGATAACAGGCTCGATCGGTGGACTTATCCAGAAGCACCGAAGCGGTGATTCAGTGTTTGCATTTGGTCCATATCTCTCCATAGGAATTGCTGTTGCAGCTTTGTACTCAGAGCAGATCGGTTCATGGTACATGGATTTTACTGGTCTTAACGAGATGATGAACGAAGCAATGCTGATAATAAGATAATTGCACAAATTCCGCAGTTTGATACTGCGGAATTTTTTTTGCTCAAAAAATCCTCTTAATAGAAGTTTTCTGTTAAGGGGATTTTTTCAGCAATCAGACCCGTGGAGGGTCTGATTGAGAAAAGGGGTTAACTCATTGTTACGCTGACAAATTTCAAGAAATCTTTTGAATCTGATTCTGACATTAGATTTTTAGTATATTTTATCTCAAAATAAAATTGTTTGTTACCATTGTTCTTGCCGAGTTCACATGGATATGTACAAATGACAGAGTCATCCACAATTTTATATGAACAGCCGTCTGCTTTAATTTCATAATCACTACTGTTTATAGTCCTATTAAACTTTATTGTAACTGTTACATCACCATTAAAGTCAGAACCACTGTTGCCTGTTCCATTAACAAAAGTATAATACATTCCAATTTTAGGCTTTACATAGTTACACTTCTTGTCATCTTGATAAGTATGATCACAAGCCTGATACTGCTGTTGACCAACTGAAAAGCTTAATATTGAAGGATCACTAGTTATACCTTCGGCAGGTGTAGTAGAAACTTCCTTAAACACGGCTACAAAAATTGTATCGGAAACAATAGGAGTAACAGTCATATCATTATTAGTTCCCTCAACTACCCATTTGTCAAATACCTTATTAGAGTCACTTGATACAGGTAATGTTGTGTTAGGATAAGATGCAAATTTACCATCTGATACATAAACGGTTGATCCACTTTCAACTGAGCCATTTACTTTAAACTCAACCTTGTGTTTATCTTGAACTACTGGGACAAAGACAGTTGTATTATCTGTTATAGAAACATCAGCAAGACCCTTTGAGTTATCTGATTTGTATACCCACTTAACAAAATCCTGTTTTATAGTATCCATGTCAGTTGGAATTCCCGGGTCATTTGCAAAGTCGCCATCATAGACTTTTGTTGTTGTAAATGTAGAACCGTTGATATTCTCAAACGTTACATTAAATTGGGCTTTCGATGCAACAGGCGGATAAACACAGGAGAATACCATATCCTTATTTATTGTTACGCCTGTTGTAAAATCAGCAACGTTATTCTTGCTGTCTACCCAATAAGGCGTGCCATAGCCTGTTCTTTTTGCCATGGTTGGCGGCGTTTGATAAAGTGTGCCTGCCTTGACAGACTTCAAGTCTATCTGAGTGCCACGCAAGGACGCATCAGGGTCGCTTGCAGAATAGATAAACTTTACAGAATATGTCTTTGAACTTGAAACTGTTGTCTTATCATAGAAAATGTAAGTGTATGTGTTTGAAGCATCAAAGCTGTAATAATTTTCCTGCTGCGCTGTGCAATCTGACGGTTTGCTAGTTGCCTGCGGATATGTTACATAGTCAGCAGAGGTTGAGAAATCAATAAAATCATTAACGTTGTAGGAGTCGCCGTCATCGATGTTAATGTTTGTAAGATTTACGGAAGCGTCCTTTTTATACTTTGTTTTCGTAAAAGTATAGCTTCCGTTCTCATATGTTGGCTGATAGGCTGTAAGAGAAACGTCGAGAGTATACATTTCCTCAATTTTGCTGATACTTGCACCGATATCAAACTTATAATTGTCGTAAAAATCAACGCCTCTTGCAACAGCAGAATTATTAAAGTTTAAGCCCTCTGTATTTACCTTACCTACATTGAGGATACAGCCTTTTGCACCCATTCTCTTTGCGGCTGTATCCGTGTCATTGCCTGAATAGTTTTTCAGACTATAGCCACGAAGATTATTATTATCAATAACGATACAATTTGAATAGGTCACACCGCTTGCACCGATAGTACCAGAGGTTGAAACATCAGGCACACCAATATAATCTTTAAGCACAAGAACATTGGTCGAATATCTAAGCTCATCATCAAGATAGTCTATAAGACCTGAACCTATGATATTGCTTTCCATTGTTGCATCAGCGTCATGATAAACATTATTTGCAGGTTTGATCATATTAAGGATAGCTCCGAGGATCACGCCGAAAATCGTTACCACAACGATAAGCTCAACAAGGGTAAAACCCTTGCGGTTTTTATTCATTTTCAAGATCCTCCCTCCTTATGGTGTTGATTGTGCTGCATCATAGTCAGCCTGATTTTTGTAGTTTGCGCCGCCCATATAATGGATAACTACATAACCTGTAGGATTGCCTGACGCATCTTTTTCAAGAAAATAATCAAAGTTTGCATTAGTGATCTTAAATGCAGCTGTGTCCGCTGTTGGAGCGTCGCTGTAGAGGTCAGAAGCCTGCGAGAAGCCGAAGTAGTCGCTTCCAGTTACGCCTGAAAGTACCACGCCGAACTGCTGATTTCCGCCGTCACCAACAGGGATAAGAAGTGAATTTCCTGATGAGTTATTGTTTACATCAAAGAACTTTCCGCCTGTCAGCTCAGGGGTAAGGGCGTAGAAATCCATATCAGCGCCTGAATTGTTATAGAACTTTACCCAATAAACACTTTTGTCTGGGTTAGGCGTAATATTAACGTCCTTGCCCTGAAGGAACTTAAGCTGATAGCCTGCGTCCTCATCGATATTATTGAGCTTTGCTTTAAAGCCGTAGGCTGTTGTATTGAACTTTATACCGCTGCCGAAGTCTGCTTCAAGGGCAAACTCATTTGTGGTTTTACCGCTTGAAGAAAACTTGTTGACTTTCAGCTCGTTCATATCAACGGTCTTGTTATCATTATACTGCTCGGCATTTACTGCCTGAGTATACATTTCGTTATTGCGGTAGTAGTTGTCAAGATTCTGCTTTTTAGCCGCAACTGCAACTGTTACCAGCATAGCAGACATACCTGACAACAGTGCCATTGCTATGATGACCTCTACAAGAGTCATACCCTTTTTATTTTTGCTGTTCTTTTTCATGAGTATACTCCTTTCAATTAGTAGTGATCGTATCTGTCAAGAGTATATCCGAATGCTGAATCGTCCTTGCCGCCCTTTGCATTCTGCATTACAGAGGTAGTTGAAGGCTTAGTGTAGATATAAAATGCAGTATTATCATTACCAAAGCTATTTGCAATAATAACGCCGACTGCACAGCAGGAAATATTTTCTAATACGCCGCCAGCCGAGTCAGTAACGTAAACCTTACCAAGACCTTGTGTTGCGATATTTATCATTGCCTCCGGAGAATAGAACGAGCCTTGTATGAAACTATTGTTGGTAACTTGGAATGTTGTACCCTCACCGAACAAGAATATGATTCCACTGTTTGACGGTCTATATGAACCTGCTACATCTACAGATGTAGGGTTGAGTACAAAGCCACTCTGTGGAGTGCCCGGATCACCCTTTGCATTTTTTAGAGTATCAGCACTATACATACGAACATAGGTATCATAATCGTATACTCTCAAAGTATGGAAATTGTAATTAGTAATAGTTGAGCCTGAATGCTTTGACTTACCTGTTACCGAATCAATACCATCAAGACTGATAGAGCTGCCTGAGTCAGATACAAAATAGCAGTTATACTTTCTATCACCTGTTGATGAATCAATAGTTGAACGGTTTCTTACAACTATTACAGGCGACCATTCACTTCCAAGGGAAAGATCTTTATTGAGCTTTATAAGAATATCACCTGAGGTATCAGAAACATCAATAAGTATCCTTGGACCATTTCCATAGGTATTAAAGTCAAGGTCATTAGCCCATGTGCAGCTTGAGTCTATTCTCAGTGTATACTTGCTGGTTACTGATGTTTTAACATTATTGCCCTGAAGATCGATATCCTCTGTGAGGGTATAATTTCTATTTGCTGAGTCACTTGCGAAGGTATTGAATGTCTTGGTGTTTGTGCCGTTATAGAATGCCTTATACTGATCTGAAATAGTTGTTATATCAGTATTTGTACTCATAAAGAAGTCTTCAGGATAGTAAATATATTCATCAGATGAAACAGGTATCTGTGGTCTAGCGTCACGGCCTGTTTTGCTGAGGACAACGCCCTCATGAATGTTTGCAGCTGAGCAATTGATCTTATCCTTGCCTGTGATAGTGCCTGTTACATAAACTGAACCTGTTACAGTGAGTGACTTTGTAACATTGAGGTTACCCTCAACGTAGAGAGAGCCATTTATGGTCTGACTATCAGCGCCAAAAGTAGCATTGCCTTGATAAGGACCTGCTCCCTTATAAACGTAGAAGTTGCCATACTGTGTAATACTGTTTCCACCTATATTGGCTTCTGAACAATACAAATCTATCTCAAATCCCGAATCACCTACATTAAAGTGGTTTGACGTTGAAACTTTTTGACCTATGTTAACATAGTTGTATCCGTCTGCCCTTGCCATTGTTGATCTAATATTGAAAACATTAGAAACAGTAAGGTTTTCAGAAATCGTAACTGTAGATCCTTTAGTTTCGTCAACAAGGCTTGGTTTGAGGTAAATTTTTGGTTGTGTTGTAACTTCAAGTGAACCATACATCAGATAAGAACCATAAATACTCGTATTATTAGTAAACCTGTAGACTTTACCTGTTGTATTATTAATACCAGCCATATCACCTACAACATTAATATTATCATATGATGCGTTACCGTTACCAACAAGCTCGATAGTATTTGTATACTCGGCAGGCTTTGGAACTGGGTGCGTGGAAATATGAGCTGCTACCTTCTCAGTTTTTCCCAGATAAGTAGTTTCACAGGTAACAACGATGTATTTGGCACTTGTGCCCTCTTGTGCTACAGTTATCTTGGTAGTACCGATATTATCGCTTTTACCGTCTACGCCGTTATAGCTTACGTTAGTGGTAGTACCCTTACCGCTGTTGGCGCTTGCAAGCTTTTTAAGGTTTTCGATAGCCTTTTTCTGCTGAGCCTTTGCCGTAGGGTCATTGGTTGGAGCAGTATCAGTTTTTATCTGATTAATAAAGCTTTCAAGAGTAGATGAAGCTGTCAGATAAGCCTGTTTGCTCTTATAGTTATCATTTGTTTTTGTCCTGTTTACCGAAACATAAGAAACAGTTGCAGTCAAAAGTATTGACAGCATGAGCATGACAGCAACCGCTGTGAAAAGCACGACTCCGGGTTTGTTTCTTTGTTTCCTCTTCGGAGTATTCTTCATATTAACCACCTTTCTTAGTTTTATTATCACTTATGCTATACTTTTTTCATTTTACACAAGTTGATTACTTATATAAAATTTTTAATCATTATATAGCACTAATTGGCAGGATAAGAAATATTCCTTATCCTACCAAATAGTTTTCTCTTAGCTGGCAGAAGGATCAGCAAGCTTCTTCAAAACGTACATATTGAGTGTCATTGTACCGGAGATCTCGCTTTCGTTGACATTCTCAATGTTAACATTCTGGATAACCATGCTCTTTTCGTTGTTTGTTGTCAGGTTGTCAGCAAAATTCTTGAAACCTGAAAGCGAGCTTTTGAACTGAATGTCAAGGCTATAGTAACCTATTGTCTGTGCAGCTGTTTCATTGGTATCAGCTGCATTTTCATCTGTGTTTGCGTCTGCAGCTGATGAATCAGTTTTGCTTGCATTATTGTATTCATCTACCTTAGTGTCAAAATCAGTAGCTGTTGCTGTTGACTCATAAGCAAAAGGTGAAAGAACTGTGCTGCCGTATGATGAAATAGTCATATTGGAGTTTTTGATCTTTACATCATCAACATTAAAAAGCTCACGAACCTTATCAGTAGCCTTGTATGCTACCTGATAATCATAGAAGTTAGCTGCGACCTGTGAGGTGCTTGTATAAAGTGTCTGAATCTCAGCGGCAAGGTTCTTATCCTTGTCTACCTGATCTTCAAGCTCGCTGAGCTGTACCTTTGCTGATTCCAGATCACTGCTTGCCTGACTACACTCATCAATGGCAGGCTTAATAAAGAGCATAAAACCTGCAACAATTATAAGCAGTACGAATACTACTATCAAAA
>CDYU01005274.1_pt1 | contig 13902 bp, 14 predicted proteins | sample 480701 | NCBI WGS metagenome assembly CDYU01 (sample SAMEA3182105, study PRJEB8094) | gut metagenome | biome: human; feature: gut; material: Stool; isolation source: human stools | place: Canada | collected 2013-02-26 | reverse complement strand
AACAACGCTGTCAAGTGTTGGAATAGGCCTTGGCAGTATGGCTGCAATAGACCGGATGCTCTGCCAAGCGGCAGAGCATTTTTGTATATCGGTATGGAGGAGATAGTTTATGTCTGTGAGTTATAAAAAACTCTGGAAACTGCTTATCGACAAGGATATGAAGAAAAAGGACCTGTGTGAAAAGGCGGGCATCAGTCCAGCATCCGTCACCAAAATGGGGCGGAACGGACATGTCACCACAGAGATACTCGTGAAGATTTGTGCGGCGCTGGATTGCCGGATTGAGGATATTGTAGAGATTGTGCCAGAATGAGTGGTGCTGATTATATAAATAACTTTGCGGATTTAAAATTTGACTAATGGGTGTACGGCTATAGGGAAAGGCGAGTGTGAATATGAGCGAGATGCATAAACTCACATCCTATTCTGATGGGTTCGGCATTTTTAATAAGGTAGCCGAACATGAATTCGATGTAGACAATAAGAATTATCTCCGTTTGTTTATGCTAAATACAGAAAACAAGCTTTTCAATTATGACGAGCTTTATGAGTATTTATTGCCTAATATTGCCCGGTATGTGTTTGATAGAAGAAGACTTGCTGAGGCTGAGAAGAACCCTGTCAAGCAAAGTCTGATACTTATTGAAGCAATTGAACATCTTCGGAAAATCACATCTGACAAGGATCGAGGTGCAGGAGGCGAGTTGGGCGAAGTCTTGCTTTATTTATTCCTTGAGCAAGATCTTAAGGCTCCTAAGCTTTTTAGTAAAGTTGAATTGAAAACGAGCAACATGGACTATGTAAAGGGAAGTGACGGAATACATTATCGGTTCAGGACAACGGATGTTGGGAAAAAAGTACTTCAATTGATAATTGGAGAAGCAAAAATAAAGAATAGTTTGCAAGATGCTATCAAGGAAGCTTTTCTATCAATTGATGCATATCTCACCTATAACATACAAGATCGGCTTCTTTTGGATACGCATCTTTTGAATCAATTTGCTGACGAAGAAGAGGCTGCTGAGCTTAAAGATTATATAATAACGATTCCCAGAAAAAAGAAAGAGACTGTGTTCGGAATATTTATTGGATACAGTATTGAATATCAGGGAGAATCAGATACCAATGACGAATACGATCGGAAGGTTATTGAAAAGAATGTTACGCAAGTATTAGCGCAAAAGAAAACCATAGTTGACTTCATTAATAAATACAAAATTCGCAATTACGAATTTAATTTTTATTTTCTGCCATTCCATGATGCTATGAAAGATAGGCGGAGCATAATGCAGAAAATAACAAAAAAACAACGGTATTTTACACAGGAGGCGTAAGAATGACCGATAGACTGGTGGACCTTATCCTCAAAAATATAGATAAAGACAAGCTATTGCAAGTTCAATATGAACGCTTACTTGTGGAGTATACTCGCTATCTATTTGGTGTGACAGATTCTGTGTTTGATGATGGATACCGTTCCCTGTTGCGTTACGCTGACCTATTATCTATATCTGAACTGGAGGTTCATAATAATCTGGCGCAGCAAATTATAATTCTTTTGGGGCAGCTCTTTCCTAATGAAGAGGAAGTGGCGATTTTCAAAGAATCCGTTTATCAGAACGTATCTAATTTTGCATCACTGGAGTTTGTTAAAGCAAAGAATGACATTATAGTGCAATATGACTTTTTGCGCGATGTGGGAAACTACACCCATCAAATTGTAAATCGTATCCCAGATTCAGATAAAGCATTTTTCGATACTCAAAGATTTGCGCTGGAGGATATTTCTGCAAGCCAATATTACAGCTTTTCTGCACCAACTTCCATGGGGAAGACATTTGTAATTATCAATTTCATAAAAAACAAATTGAAAGAAAATGTAATCGAAAGCTTTGCTATCGTTGTCCCGACCAGAGCTTTGCTATCTGAAATAGCAAATAAATTGATTAATGAACTGAAAGATTATTTGGGGGCTAATTGTCACAAAGTTATTACCACTATGACAGATGTACAGCGAGATGAAAAATTTATTGCTGTGCTGACTCCAGAGCGGCTTTATCATTCATTACTCAAACAGCCAGAAATAGACTTTAAATATTTATTTATCGATGAAGCGCACAAAATATCGGATAAAGACAAGCGAAGCATTATCTACTATAAAATACTCGACATGCTTAAAGAACGACCGTCTGTGCACATTTATTTTTCGTCACCAGTAATTCCAAATCCAGATATCTATTTGGAGTTAACAAATTTCTATAATCAAGATGGCAACAAAGTATCAGGGAGATCTTTTCGCTTTTCTCCTGTTATTCAGAATAAAATATATCTGGATTTAAATCAGAAAACGGCACATATTGTTAATGCACTTTCCGACCAACTTGTGCCATGTGGAGATCTGTGCAATGATATTTCTGATAAACTTGGAGCTGTAATCCGATTAGGTGGTAAGTGCAATCTCATATATGTTTCTTCAGCCAACAAAGCGGTAACTTATGCAACGGAACTTTGCCAGCGCATAGGAACATGTACTAATAAAATTGAACCAGAGCTAAACGCAATTGCTAAGCAAATAGAGCAAAAAATTCATAAGGAATATTATCTTGCTCGAATGATTCGCTACGGAATCGCCTATCATATCGGAGCTTTGCCTGCAGAGATACGTGTGAAAATAGAGTCCCTTTTACGCAAGGGGTTGATTAAATATTGCTTTTGCACAAGCACTCTTTTGGAAGGTGTAAATGTGCCAGCAGATAATTTGTTTGTGTTTGATAACAAGAAGGGGCCCTCGGCGATGTCGACCATAGATGCCTTCAATCTGATTGGACGGGCGGGGCGAGTTACTCTAAATGAAATGGGAAATGTCTATATTCTTATCGATGATAAGCAGAAACAAAAATACTTTGATGAAGTGCTTTTAAAACCTTTACCGAATCAAGAGTTACTACCACAGAAAGCACTTGAGAAAAAACACAAAAAAGCGATTGTGTCTACATTGCTGCAGGGGAAGACAAATTTGATTGAAGCTGGTGAAAAATACTCGGATCGAGGCTTTACAGAAACGTCCTATGAATACGCAACAAAGTGCTTAAACATGCTTGTACATGACATATGTGTAAAGAATGACAGCTACATTGTTCGAGATTTTAGAAAGGACGATGCCCTCACGCCACAGAACATTATTGATGTTAGGAGAATTTTTGGTGAAATCGTAAGCGAAGATGATGATATCAATATTTCAGCCCTGCAGAAGTACTCGTTGTATCAAGCTGTTTCAAATACCGAAATATCCTATCCGGATAATTTCGACTATCATATCTGTTTAAGTTTTCTCAAAAAGCTTTCCCAGATATTCAATTGGCCGATATATGAAAAGGGCACTTTGGGAAAGGGGGATAGACTTAATTATTATACAGTAATTCTGCTGCAATGGATGGAAGGGCATGGACTACACGAGATTATTCGTGGAGCTATTTCTCACTATCAGGAGCAGGGTGGAAAGCTTGTGTCATATGATCCGACATATCACTTGGAGAAATATAACGGCTCAGCTAAACACAAAAATCAGGTTATTAATGAAGCTATGAAAGACATAGAACAGATAATAAACTATAAGTTTTCTATGTATTTTCTGCGCTTTTCGGAAGCAATCATTAAAATACGAGGAGAAAAGGCTCTAATCAATGATTGGTACGAATATGTGGAATATGGGACCTGTAATGAGCAGGTTATTGGCTTGCAAAAGTATGGTTTTTTACGGGAACAAGCGCTACTGCTTACAAAAAATCCATATTCCGCATTTATTACCTATTTGGATGGCCAGCTAAAGATTTCTTCTAAGATTTTTGAGGTTTCCGACGAAGACTTGTTGGAAACGCTTGGTACCGTTTGCATTAACTATCCAGAAATTTTTTGTTGATGGTGAAAGCGAATAGGCTGAACGAAGAACAAATATTTGAAGCAAATAAAAGAATTATCAGAGAAGATAGCTGCTGATTTTTTTAGACAACTGTGGTATACTCATTAGACATAGACCAACGATCCGGCGTCTGCCGGTGCTAACATGAGCTGTGGCTCGGTCTATGAAAAATAAGCGAGCTGACCGCATGACGGTCAAAGGAGGGCTTTATTATGCAAAAGACTATCTGCGAATTATTCGCAGGCGTCGGCGGGTTCCGATTGGGATTCAATCGACTTGAGTCAGGTTGGAAGACTACATGGTTCTCACAGTGGGAACCCGGCGCAAGGACGCAATGGGCACATGACTGCTATGTGCAGCACTTTGGAGACAGTCTCGACCTGAATAATGAATTTCATACTGGAGAAGACATCAGCACGATGGACAAGCAGGCTGTTCCCGACCACACACTTCTCGTGGGCGGTTTCCCTTGCCAAGACTATAGTGTAGCGCATACACTGGCGTCTTCCCATGGCATTGAGGGCAAAAAAGGCGTTCTGTGGTGGCAAATAAGAGATACGATCATCGCAAAAAAGCCTCCGTTCTGTATCTTCGAGAATGTAGATAGATTACTGAGGTCCCCGGCAAAACAACGCGGGCGCGACTTTGGCGTTATCCTGGCGTGCCTGGCGGAAGAAGGATATAGCGTAGAGTGGCGAGTTGTGAATGCGGCGCAATATGGTGCGGCGCAGCGTCGCCGCAGAACTTTTATCTTCGCATATAAGGACAATACAGTTTACGGGCGGAAGATGTCTAAAATATCGGCAGAATCGGTCATCGAGGCAAAAGGATTGATGGCAAAGGCATTTCCTGTTCAGAATATGGGCCAGATAGCGGAGACGATTGTCGGCGGTGACATCGTCGATGTGAGCGACAACTTTGCATTCTTGTTTGAAAATGCTGGCTATATGCATAATGGAAGGATACATACTTCCAAAGTTATAGAAATGGAAGAAAAAGCAATCCTTCTTGGCGAGATCCTTCAAAAAAATGTGGATGAAAAGTATTATATCCAGAGTGATAAGAAAGCAAAGTGGGTGTACCTAAAGGGAGCAAAGAAAATCCCAAGAACATCTGCGAACGGTCATGAGTATGTGTTCTCTGAGGGACCTGTAGCGTTTCCGGATCCGTGGGATAGACCGGGACGGACCATGCTGACCAGTGAATCTACGCTAAACCGATCCACTCATGTTGTAGCAGACCCTGGAACAGGAGAGCTCCGCTTGTTGACACCTGTTGAGGCCGAACGCCTTCAGGGGTTTGATGATGACTGGACAAATACAGGTATGCCTGATAGAATGAGATACTTTTGCATGGGCAATGCCCTGGTCGTACCGATGATAACCAGAATGGGTAGAGTTCTGGATACGATCATAGCTGAAGAAAAATAAGCTATATCAAAATCAGAATGATATCCATGGGTCTTGCGTAGCAATGCGCAAGACCCATGGTCGTTCATAATGAGATTATAGAAAAGGAGTTGGAAGCAGTGGAGGGAACGCAGTATGTGACCAAAGAATCGATCCTGCGGCGTGCGCAGGAAATCAAGGGTATCCCGCTCCGGGATGTCGATAAAACAGGTCGTTTAGCCACGGGAAAAGGTGCTATCGGAACTGTTATCGAAGAGAGCTGGTTTGGCTACACGCCCAACTCCGAGTCTGAGCCGGACTTCCCGGAAGCTGGCGTAGAACTGAAGGTCACACCTTATCTGCGCGGGAAAAATGGGATCCGCGCCAAGGAACGGCTGGTCTGCAATATCATCAACTATATGGAGGAGTACGATAAGACCTTCCAAACCAGTGCCTTTTGGCATAAATGCAACACCATGCTTCTCATGTCCTATGAGCACCTTGCAGACAAGCCCAAGGGTGATTTTCGGATAGACGAGGCGGTTTTGTTTAGTTTTCCAGAAGAGGATCTTGCTATCATTGAGCACGACTGGAAAACTATTATGAAAAAGGTCCGTGCAGGCCGTGCTCATGAACTCTCGGAGGGTGACACACTCTATCTTGCGGCTTGTACAAAGGGAGCCAATGCGTCCAGCGTTCGGCAGCAACCGTTTTCGGAGCTTCCTGCAAAACAGCGGGCATATTCTCTGAAATCATCGTACATGACGCAGATCCTCAACAAGTATATATTTGGCAATGCAGAGAGCCCCCGCATTATCAAATCCGCAGATGTTCTGCACGCCAAAACTTTTGAAGAATATATTATCGACAAAGTCAAGCCCTACTACGGAATGACTCAGTACGAGCTCAAGGCACATTTCGGTGTTGACAGCAAGGCCAAGAGCCTCAACGAGATCCTTCTGGCGAGGATGTTGGATGTCAAAGGTCGCATTGCCTATACGGAAGAGTTCCAAAAGGCAGGCATTGTCCCGAAAACCATCCGAGTCCAAAGCAACGGTAAAATCAAGGAAAGCATGTCCTTTCCCACATTTGATTTCATTGAGCTAAGTCAGGAGGATGTTTGGGAAGAATCGGAACTCTATAACTATTTGGCGCCTACGAAGTTTCTGTTTGTTATCTTCCAGGAGCGGGGTGATGGAGCGTATGTATTCGACCGTGTCATGTTTTGGAATATACCAAATGATGACCTTGAAGAAGTACATCGAGTTTGGGCACGAACTGTCCAAACGATTCGCGAAGGAGTTCAGTTGATCCAGACTCCTCGCGGAGTCAGCAATAACCTGCCGAAGCAGGCCGAGAGCCCTGTTGCACATGTCAGGCCCCACGGAAAAGATGCTTCTGATAAGTTGCCCCTACCGGATGGTCGAATGATGACTAAGCAGTGCTTCTGGTTGAATAATAATTATATCGCAGAACAAATAGGAAAGGGATAGATTATGTACACCATAGAGCAGTTGGAAAGCATCCTAAAATGCACATATCCTTCCGAGGTTACCACTGATACACAGAATAAGCGTCTAAAAAATATTCAAGAGATTCAGACGCTGATTGGTGAGGCCATAGACAGTGGGGGGCTTACTTATCAATCGGCAGAAGAACGTATACACATGTATACTACTCAAGCTGGAGAAAAAATATATATTCAATACCCTGGGAAAGAAAGCGTTTTAACGGGGGCTAAGTGTCGGCCATATGATTTTCGCCCCAAAATTGTAACCGCAGAGGGGCGAAAACTTCGTGACTTAGTTTTTGCTGACATGTGGAGAATCGTTGAGGACTTGAACGAGGGGCATCACCAGCTATTAAAACTTATGGCCACACTATTTTTTCAACTTGGCAGAATGACACTCCATAGAGATATTGAACAAGAGTATGTGTGCGAATCTTTAGATGCCGATGAAAATGTTGTTCATACCGTCAATCGGAATCTGCACTGTTTTCGAGTCGATATTAGTGCTGACATTATGGAATCTCTCAATTTTCATGCAGGAAGTCTGCATATAGATGAGAGGACCACGATTTCCTTAGAGGCATTTCTTTACTTCTTTGAATTGCTGCTACAGAATGAAGACAACAAATACTATTTTAAAAAAGGCAATTTGACATCGGGACGTATTCCAACAAGTGATTCTATGCTTTTGCTCTCGGCGGTATTATTTGGGCGTATAAAGCTCTCCGTTTTGTTGCAACGCTTTGTGTCCGGTTTTGGGGTTGCCCGTTGTAGTGTCAGAGAAATTGAACCAGCTACAGATGGTCTGGTTTGCATCGTAGATAGGAAGCATGATATCGCAGAATATTTTGATCGCAATAATATAGCATATCGCAAGGGAGGAGATATTACTATTCGGGGGCAAAAATATCATGTGCTGTTGAAAACGAACGCTCCTAAAGTTGCGGTTCTTTCTTCTCCGTCAGGAAATGCTAAGCAAGCATTATGTAATGCGGGCTGGAATGTCTTCGATATCAATGCGCTAACCGATGAGATTGACTATCGATCTTTTCTATCCCTGTATGAGGCTATTTAATGAAACACCCCAAATCATATGATTCCACCCCAGAAACTCGAAAACGCATGTCCAAGGTCAAACTGAAGGGCGGAAAAGCAGAAACATTGTTGGCAAAAGCGCTTTGGCACCAGGGCTATCGTTATCGTAAAAATGATAAGAAGCTGCCCGGTTCTCCCGACATTGCAATCCTCAAGCATCGTATCGCTGTTTTTGTCGATGGCGAGTTTTGGCACGGGAAAGACTGGGAAGCCCGAAAGATGCGGCTTAAACGGAATCGCGAGTATTGGATTGAAAAAATCGAAGAAAACTTGGCTCGCGACCTCCGGGACGACCAACTGTTGATGCAAGCTGGGTGGATTCCCGTCCACTTTTGGGAAAAAGAAGTCATCAAAGACTTATCGACATGTGTTGCTACGATTGAGGAAGTCATCCTTGCGCAGCTGATAGATAGCGCAGATGCGCAAGGACCCATTGACTATGAAGAGTGATGCCAGCGACTTACATAGGAGTTACCATTTATGGAGACTATCAGAACAGTAGAGCTTTTTGCAGGCGTAGGTGGTTTTCGCTTAGGCCTGGAAGCTGCGTCTGATAGGTTCAAAGTGATATGGGCAAACCAATGGGAGCCGTCTATGCGAGAGCAGTATGCTTTTGAGTGCTACACTGCGCATTTTGGCAGTCAAAAGTACCATGTTTGCCAAGATATCGCCAAAGCTAAAATCAATGTACCTGACCATGACTTGCTTGTCGGTGGATTCCCATGTCAGGACTATTCCGTCATGAAGAAAAATTCAGCAGGAATCGAGGGGGCTAAGGGGGCGCTCTGGTGGCAAATAGATGATATTCTCCGAGAAAAAAGGCCAAAGTATGTGTTGCTGGAAAATGTGGACAGGCTGATCCGCTCTCCGGCCAAACAGCCTGGTCGTGATTTTTCCATCATATTACGATGCCTTTACGAGAAAGGTTATGCCGTAGAATGGAGAGTCATCAATGCTGCTGACTATGGATACGCTCAACGACGGCGGCGGACATTTATCATAGCTTATCATAACCAGACGAAGATTTTTCGCAATTTTGCGGAAGCGGTATGTGTGCAAGGCCTTAAGTCTATGCACAAGCATATTATGGAGAATGGTATTTTAGCAAAAGCGTTTCCTGTTCAAAGTCATAGCAGGTCATATGTCGAAAATTGGATCGATGAATTAGAATATGCTGATATTTCAACCGTTTCAAGAAACCAGTGGGTATATTTATATAACGCTGGCGTTATGATGAACGGACGGATATACTCTGTTGATGTGACTCCGCAGCGAATAGAAGCCACACCTCTAAAGGACATATTAGAGACAGGTCCAGTGGATGAGCACTATTTCCTTCGCACCGAAGATATGCCCCGATGGACCTATTCCAAGGGGGCAAAGCGTGAGAAACGGCAGCGGCGAGATGGCAGTCAGTATTATTTTTTCGAGGGCAGTGTTCAATTTCCGGAATCGTTGGACAAGCCCTCAAGAACGATGCTGACCTCAGAATCCCAGGTGGGCCGGACTTCTCATGTCATACGGGATCCGATGGCTGGCCGCCTACGGGTGCTGACTCCGGTCGAATGTGAACGATTGAATGGATTTCCGGATGGTTGGACGGATACAGGAATGCCGGAACGGATGCGATATTTTTGTATGGGCAATGCGTTGGTGGTACCCCTTGTGAAAAGGATAGGAGATGCGTTATTAAACGTGGGGATGATTACACAAAACGGAAATGGTTCGCGTGTATGCTATTAACGATGATGAAGGTAGGTGATGATCATGCCGAAAATTATCAGGAACGTAATCAGATGCAAAAAATGCGGAGAAGTCATCGAAAGCGAAACCGTTCATGATTTCAAGTTTTGCAGCTGCGGCTCCTGCGCCGTGGACGGCGGTCACGATTACCTTCGTAGATGCGGAAATCGTGAGGATTGGGAAGAACTGTCTGAAGCGGAAAAGGTGGAGGACAACGGCGCATTGACTTGATCCTGGGTGATTAGGAATTGGGGTGATAGGATGTCTCTTAAAATCCAGCTTTTTGAAAACCAACGCATCCGCACGGCGTGGGATGAAGAAAAGGAAGAATGGTACTTCTCCATTGTCGATGTGGTTGGCGTACTGACGGACAGCGTTGATCCCACGGCGTATTGGCGCAAACTCAAACAACGGTTGAAGGCCGAGAGCAATGAAACCGTGACAAATTGTCACGGTTTGAAAATGACTGCTCCAGACGGAAAAAAACGCCTGACCGATGTGGCCGATACCGAACAGCTTCTCCGCATCATCCAATCTATCCCGTCACCCAAAGCAGAACCGTTCAAACTCTGGCTGGCACAGGTCGGCCGGGAGCGCATTGAGGAAACCATCGACCCAGAGCTGACCATCGAGCGGGCATTGGAAACCTATCTCAAAAAGGGCTATACCCGCGAGTGGATTAACCAGCGGCTGCAAGCCATCCAAGTTCGCAAAGAATTGACCGATGAATGGGATGCCCGCGGCGTGCAGAAGGGCGTGGAATACGCCATCCTCACCGATGAGATCTCCCGTGCATGGTCGGGGATGTCCACCCGGCAGTACAAAAACCTAAAAGGCTTGAAAAAGGAAAACCTTCGTGATAACATGACCACGCTGGAGCTGGTGCTGAATATGCTGGCGGAGGCCACCACCACGGAAATTTCCAAGCAGAAGGCACCGGCAACCCTTTCGGAGAACATCGACGTGGCCCGTGCCGGTGGCAAGGTGGCTGGCGACGCACGGAAGGCCATTGAGACGCAGACCGGCGTTCCTGTCATCACCTCCAAGAACGCCGCGCAGCTCAGCGAAGTGGTTACAAATCTGCTGGAAGACGCGGGAAATAAAGAAAAATAGCATTCAGACCCTACATGGGGCGGTTTAAAATCTGCCTCGCTATAGACAAAGAGAACCGTGTGCTGACCGCAAGGTCAGCACACGGTTTTTCATTTGGATTCCTTCAGCCACTGCTGAAATTCTGCTAACGAGATAATATCTCGGTCACATTTCTGTTTCTCTTCTCTAGCTTTTTCGCTCCATGCATAGAACGCCTCGTCCGTGATGCGCCCCGCCTTGATCCACGCAAAGCGCCGCTTATACTCTTTGCGGTATGCCTTGAAGATCGGGTCATCCGACTGCTTCTTTGTCCACTGCTTGAAAGCCCCGATCTCCCGACAGACCTGCTCTCCTCTTGGAACAGGACGCTCACAATACTCCGCGCTGACCCGTCCGGTCTGCGGAAACCATCGTCCGCAGTTCTTGCAGCGCCGCACGGTGATGTTCCGTTCCACGCAACTCCGCAGAGAGTAGTCGATCATGTCCCGGATGCTGGAGGAATACAGCACCGGCGAACACCGCCCCGGCTCCACCGGCTCAAAGCTGAGCGGGATAGGGTGGAAACAAAACAGGCCGGGATCTTTCGGAGAGTCGTGAAAGTAATTTTTTGCCGCCTGTGCCTGCGGCTCCCGTCCCGCACTGTCCACATCCAGCACCAACTCAAAAAATCGCTGGATCTGCTGCTGATACAGCGGAAGCTGTTCAGGGAGCTGGCGCAGTTCGTCCAGTATCTGCGCATCCTCCGCACTGCCTCGGTCATTTTGATTGTACATCGCCGACTGGCGGTAGCGGCAGTGAACATAGAGAAGTCGAAAATAAATGTGTATGGAGGCTAACCTCCCCAGTTTTCTCCTGACATTCTCAAGTGCGTCCCTGTCATCCTCTGCGATAAACCGGCTCCAGTTATCCGTGATGCTTTGCAGTATCGGCGTCACTTCCGCGCAGTCCAATTCCTGAAAGGAAAGCAGGCTTTCAAGAAAGGGAAACTCCTTCTGGACGTCCGGAACGCCTTGCGTACCAAGGGAATCATACTGGAAAATCTCTCTGCCCTCAGAGAAATACATTTTGGCATACCACATGACAGACCACCTCGAAATAGACAATCATAATATAGAAATAAGGACAGTCTTGACAAGGAGTGAAAAGTATGTTACCATACGATTACGGAAAGACTGTCAAAAGCAATTTACAGTTAGTCTAACACGAGGACTGCGGATTGTCAATGAAAAAGACGGTCACAAATGCGAAAAAGCACCTCGACAACTGAATACCCATCACCGGAGATGATACACGCCGGAGAAGTAACGCCAGGACGCCGCAGCAAAGCGGTCGAGCGTACCAAGGCAGTGAAAACGCTGTGCAGGTCAAACAAGGCCGCAGGGCAGGAACGGGTACGGTGCGTGGCAGAAGATCGTTAAGAAAGGGGGGGGTCGGTATCTATCGTTCCTACAAAAAGGAAAACCGCTGAACTGTTGCAGCAGTCCAGCGGCGCGCCGCGTTTCGGAAAACGCAGACTCCATCTGCAAACAGTCTAACAGAGGGACCTCCGAAACGCAAGTATTTTTTCTCTGAATTCTATTGGAGGTAACGATTTTGAAAATATCAACCTATCACAGCTACGATGAATTGCCGCTGTTCCTCAACGCGGAACTGGTGGCAAAGGTGCTGGGCGTGTCCATCTCCAGTGCCTACGAGCTGATGCACGAAGAAGTATTTCCGTCCGTGCGCATCGGCAGTCGGTTCGTGGTGCCCAAGGATAAATTCCAACAGTGGGTAGAGCGGCAGAGTGGAGGTGCCAGATGAGAACTTGGACAAAGCGCGATCCGGTCAAGAACTATTTTCCTCTGCCTAATGAGATCTATCAGCTGGGTCTGTCTCACGGCGCGATCGCTGTCTACGGTTACCTGCTCCGCATCGAAGACCGCAGAACCTACCAGTGCCATCCCAGCTACGCCACCATCGGCAAGGCGGTGGGTATGAGCAATAACACCGTGCGAAAATATGTGCAGGAGTTGGAGGAACGCGGGCTCATCGTCACGGAGCGCACCAGCATCATCACGCGGGACGGGCGCAAGCAAAACGGAAGTCTGCTCTACACGATCCTGCCGATCCAGTTTTCCATCGACCAGTTTTATCAGCGGCAGATGGATGCTGTGGACAGGGCAAAGGAACGGCAGCGCGTGGCAAGACGCATGGAGCAGACCAGCGTGTGAAACCGGCGAGCATCTTTCTCTGTATGTTGTTATCGTGGCCAGACAAAACCGCGAAACCCATCGGTGCTGTGAGAGAAACAGCAATGGGATCACGCAGCCCAGCGGGGCCGCGACGCCTCGGAACAGCGACACGCATAAGCGCATCGCTGTTCCGCAGGCTCTCCGCGTTCTTCGGGAGCGCCCCTGATCAAGGCCCAAAAGCGGCAAAGTTTGCCGTTCTGATACCCGGCCGCGCAGGGTTTCCGAACCGCGCAAAACGCTCCGAGGGTAGTGATACCACCCCCGTCCGAAACGCCCCTGTTTCGCCGTGTAAGCCGCTGTGTGCGATCCTGTTGGTGAAGGCAAGTGTGTACCCGCTTTCACCTGTGAAAACGAACGTGAACCGTTTGTGCGAGTGTGATTTGAAACCGCTCCGGAGAGGACTTTCCCACGCCGTATGGGACGTAGCTTCGGCAGTTTGGGCGGTTATCGGAGGAACTTATTTATAGCAGGATAAAGGGCTGGCGTCGCAAGCGCCGCCGCAGCCGCCACTTCTGCCCGCAGTGCGGGCAGTTGACGGGGGTTTCGACGTAGTCGGTTGTGGCGTCTATTCGGAAGATTTTTTGTACGATTGGCGTCTGTCGTCCGTGAAAGGCCGATGAATACAGGCTTTTCGACGGCGTCTTAGTGAGAAAGAAGGCATTTTATGAGTGATAACAAGGATCGCTTGACCTACCGGCCGGAGCCGGAAACCAAGCAAAAAATAGAGCGGTGGTATCAGAAAGATAACTGCCGCAGCAAGAATGAGTTCATCGAAAAAGCGGTGAACTGCTACGCAGATATGCTCGCCGCAGGTGAAAGCACCACGCTGCCCCGTGCGGTACAATCCGCCATCGACGCACGGTTGAAGACCTTCGAGGATCGCATTGCGTCGCTGCTCTACAAGCAGGCGGTGGAGATGGA
>CDYU01018339.1_pt1 | contig 13934 bp, 2 predicted proteins | sample 480701 | NCBI WGS metagenome assembly CDYU01 (sample SAMEA3182105, study PRJEB8094) | gut metagenome | biome: human; feature: gut; material: Stool; isolation source: human stools | place: Canada | collected 2013-02-26 | reverse complement strand
GGGATACGCCTGTAATATGGCTGTCGGACGATGAGGGATTCGGGGCACAGTCATACAGGCTTGGCTGTACCTATTTCCACAAGAAGCCGATACCGCTTGAAAAGCTGAAGGAGGCACTGCATAAGTGCAGGTGCATGGCGTAAGCACGGGTAAATCTACAGGAGGAAAAACATGAAGAAAAAATTTGTACGGCTCATAAGTGCGGTGCTGTCTGCGGCAATGACGCTGACGGCTGTACCGTTATCGGCATTTGCCGAGGGCGAGGGACATACGCATGACGGCGAGAGCAATGTCATCACGACACCGCTTGATTTCAGAGAAAAGAAGGCGGACGAAAACGGTGTCGGCTGGAGCTGGGATTATGACACAAAGACGCTGACGCTTAACGGAGTGAACATTCAGGCGACAACAGACAGTATGAGCGTCGTAACAGTCCCCGACGGTACGGAGATAGTGCTGAACGGTAACAATACTATCGTACAGACGGACACCGGCGACAGCTATACATACATTCTCAGTGCCGTAAATACGAATGATGTTAACTGTGACGGCACTATGACGATCAGCGGCGAAGGTGTGCTGAATGCAGAGAACCGCTCTACAGACAGTATGGCACGCTCTCTCGGCGGATCAATAATCATTAACGGCGGTACTGTAAACGCAACAGGTAAAGTAGTTGCAGAGTCGCTTGAGATACATAATGACGGCGCACTGAACGCCGAAGCGTCAGCTGTATCTAATGACGGTGCGGCTGTCGGTGTCAAGCGTGGCATTACTGTTGACGGCAACGGCAGTCTTACAGCCGTTGGCGGTGCTGTAGAAAATGAATATGCCAATAACGGCGCAATATTGCTTAACAGTAATTTCGGGGACAAAATTTCCGTCAGCGGAAACGGCAGTATTACTGTGCCTGAAGGCAATGCAGCAAAAGTCGGAATATACTACGACGGAAACAAAAGCATAGATGCCGAAATAAGCGGCGGTAAGGTCACTGCTTATGGTACTAAGTGTGGCATTTACAAAGTAAACCTTATAATGAGCGGTACAGGCTCAGTTTACGCTACCGGCGGTACATACGGTATCGGTCAAACTGTACCGACAATAGACGAGGACGAATTTGTAGTAAAGGGTTCGACTGAGTTCAAGGCTGAGGAAAGCTCAGTGACAGCCAATGCCGAGTTTAACAGCGGCTATTATGAGATTGGCGGAGCGGACGCTAAGACGGTAGTTATAAAGCCTGATACTTCTCCCCGTATAATACTCGGAAACCAAATCGGAATATTCAAGACTGAAGAGTATGAAATAATTGAAGACATGGACATGACTGATATCAAGCTCAAGGGTACGGTTTACTTTGATATTACTCTGAAGAATATGAGCGATGAAGAGTTTGCAGACGCAAGAGGCTGTTTCGGCGGCGATGAACCCGATTTATTAGCAAGCATAATCAAGACCGATTACGGCTGGGTGTGCATGGTCTGCGATACCGAGTTTTCGGTTACATACGACACTGATAATACTCTTACAATAAAGTGCGGAGATATTGTATCCAATACCGTTCAGGTAAAGTCGAATGCAAACCGTTTCAACAAGGTTACACAGGGTGACAACACAAACAGAACGGTTTTCTATACAAACACTTCGCAGGAAGAGAAGGACAATTACAAGCTTGTAAGCACCTATACGGTTGACAGTGAAAGCATAAGCTATAACTGGTACAGTACGAACAGTGCATACAGTGCAGATGAGCTCGGTGCGGCAGTATCCGGAAGCAACGGCGAATTCAAGCTTGCGGATAATATTCCTGCCGGAAATTATGTTCTGTATTGCGATATAACCTATTCAGACGGTGACAGCACAGAAACTGTTACAGAAAAATTTACATTTACATATAAAGAATGTGCACATGAAAACGGTTATTCCGACGGTAAATGCACAAACTGCGGAGCGTTATGTGATCACAGCAATATTGATATTGACACGGGTAAGTGTAACGAGTGTGCGCATCAGTTTGTTGCTACAATCAGCACAGACGGCAATGCGCCGACAGGCTATGACACGCTCGCAGACTGCCTTGACAGCATTACTGCCGATACCGGAAACTATGTTAAGATCTATCAGGATATCGGTGATGCAACGGCAACTACAGATACTGTTATAAATGTAAATCACAATGTTATGATTGACCTTAACGGTCACAAGCTGAACAATATCAAGCTTGAGGTCAACAAAGACGTCAAGCTTGCATTAACCGGCACAGAGGGCAGTTATGTTACGCAGGTGTATGTTCGCAAAGGCGGATCTTTCGTAATTGACAGCGATGCAAATGTAGAATTTAATACAATTTTTGTTGAGGACAGTGCACAGCTTGCTGTAAGCGATGGTGCAAAAGTAACTACAGAACAGTTGACTGTGATAGCATCCGTGAATGATGACGGAACTACAACGACATCTGTAAAGCTCGCTACGGGAATGAAGTTAGGTGGGCTGACATATCATCGCCAAAACAATTCCGGCGCTCTGAAATTAGGCAATCTTCTTGATGTTACCCGGCAGGCACTGCAACGTGAAGATAACGGCAATTATCTTGATCTTTATAAAGAATATGGAAGTATGGGTTATTCCGTTGCGCTTACTGTTGTTGAGCATACTGACGCTGACCACAAATACGGCAGTGGAACAGGCAAGTGCGAGGAGTGCGGAAAGCCCTGCGAGCATGGCGGTGATATAAACACGGACACCGGCATCTGCTCAATCTGCGGTGCGGTTGTGTCTGTCGCACTCTATACAGATGCAAACGGAATCTCAAAGTATGTAGATACCGATGAGCTTGACTCTTTACTGAATGAATACAACGGAAGCGGTACGATAAAGCTGTTTAAGGATTATGATAATTCAAAAGCTCAGTATGACTTATACGGAGAACTTACAATTGACTTAAACGGACGCCAATTTAAAATCCGGAGTATTACTCCTTGCAAAAACGGAAAGCTTACGATCAAAAACAGCGGCAATCCGGTTATGCTCGGTTGTAATGTATATCCGACAAACGACGCTTCATACGCCGGCGGTACGCTTATAATAGACGGCGATGTAGTTTTAGACACTTCGATCTATGTATATGATTCGAGTACGGTTATATTGAAAGCCGGTGCATATACAGCCGGACTTTACGCCAGGGACAGCAAGACATTATACGATATGCTCGGAGAGGGTAAGGCTTTCTTCAAGACTGACGGAACTCTTTTCAACGCAAGCGTTAAGGAAATATCAAGCAGTGAAACGCTGACAGTCAAAGACCACAGCCATACCTATGTTGACGGCAAGTGCGACTGCGGATATGTATGCCCTCACAGCGATGTTAACAGCGAAACGGGCAAGTGTACAGAGTGTGAATATCAGTATGCGGCTGTTATCGTAAAGGACGGGGCTGTAGCTTCTGTTTATAAGGAAACTGAGATGGAAGCGGCTTTTGAAGCGGCTGACAGTGACGCAAACACCGGCTGTACATTAAGAGTATACAAGAATTATACAGGCAGCTATACAACACTCAGCGGTAAGTTCACGCTGTGGATCGCTGAGAAAGCCAATGTAGGTACGTTAACTGTTTCGGGAGATATAACCGTTACGGGATCGGGAAAAAATAATCGTATTTATGGCGATTTCAATGTAGCGGCCGGCGGTAAGCTGACATTTGACGAAAAATGCGGCGCTATGGGAACTGTGTCGGTAGGTGCAGGTACATTTGACTGCTATAGTACATTTTCTATAACACTCAATATAAACGATGCAAGCAGTGACGTAATTCTTCACGGCGGAGCTTTCAAAACAATATGCTATAACGGCGGCGGGGACAGAGCAAACGCAGAAATACTGACTTTGTTGGCTGAGAACCGTATGTTTATGAAGTCTCCCAATCCTGAGCCGATAGACGGCTCAAAAACACTGTTGAAAGACGGTTTTGCAACACCTGTTATTGTAATACCACATGAAGGTCACAGTTACGACAGCACAACGGGCAAGTGTACGATTTGCGGTAAGCGGTGCGGTCATACGGATGTTGACAGCAAAACGGGTGTATGCTCTACCTGCAAATATCAGCTTACTGCGGGCATTTCGGGCGTGGGAACAGCGAAGTATTTTGATAATATAGACAACGCTTTTACTGCGGCATTATCGGCGGAAAACAACGGCTGTACGCTGACATTGTATAAGAACTGTGAGATTACACAGAACGTAGAAATCGGCAATACAACGGTTACTGTCGATGTGAACGGATATTCACTCGGCGGAGAGGCGGATATAAGTGTAAATGACGGTGGTGTGCTGTACCTTAAGGACAGTAGGAAAAGCACCTACAACGGATGCATAGACGCACCTTTTAGTGTAAACGGCGGTACGCTTATAAACGGTACTGCAGACGGCGGCAGTTCAGCTGCAGATGTACTCAATTTAGTCATTAACAGTGCTAAGTGTGTCGAAATATACGGCGGCATATTTGAGAATGTTTATATTGCACACGCAAGCGGTGTAGCTTTATACGGCGGAAGGTACAACACCATCGGCGGTATGGCAGACGACAGCACACCCGTAAACACTCTGCTTGCAAAGGGCTATGCATTTGCGATCTTAAACAGTGTCACACATCTCCCCAAAAGTATAGTTGACGGCAGTGCGAAGACAATCGGCGGAAGACTTACAAATGTCATGGTTGTAGCGCATACTCATACATACAACGAGACAAATACAAAGTGTGCGTGCGGTGCTGTGCTTTATGCAAAGGTGACATCAGCCGACGGTACTACTAACGAATATTTTGACAGCATTGAGGAAGGCTTATTATATGCCGATAAGGCTGAAAACAAGGGCTGTGTTTTCACTCTTGTAACAAGCGGTAAGATTAAGGACTATGTTACACTGTCAAGCGGTCAGTTTACGATTACCGCAAATAATTACGGTACTATCGGTAATTATTACGGTGGGCGAATAACTATTGACGGTGCAGATGTTGTTGCCAAAGGTCATCTGTTAATCAAGTGCGAGATATATGTGAACAGCGGTTCTCTTACGTTGCCTGAAGACTCAAGTACCCGATTTGGTCAAATTTATATATTAGGCGGTACTGTAAACATCAGCAAAGGCGTAAATGCCGACAATAATGCCGGTGCTGATAATTTGATTATAGCCAATAACGCAACCGACGCAAAGCTTACTATAGGCGGCGGTACTTACGGCCGTATCGTTCTCGGACAGCATAAATTTAAGGACGTGCTTGCAAGCGGTGCGCGTGTGATAAGCTATGATAACCCGTCAGATCCGACTGCGGAGAAAACAGCAACGGCTTTATTATACAGCGATATAGCCGAAGAAAGCTCTTTAGCCTACAGTGACGGACGCTATTATCTGGTCACAAAGTGCGAGCATAAGAATGAGGACGGCAGTTATGCCTTTAATGAGGGCGGTATATGCAAATACTGTAACTCTGAGTTTGCCGCAAGCGTAAGCTATACGGTTGACGGAAGTGCAAAGACAGAGCTGTTCGGTGATATTTATGACGCTTTTGATAAGGCTAATGAGGCAGGTACTGCTACTATAACGCTGTGCAGGGATATTGCAGACAGTGAAATTGCACATGAAATAAATGTTACGGGCAATGTAACGCTTGCACTGAACGGCAAAACATTGGGTGCTACGGATAAAGCAAAAAAAATATATATTTGTGGCAGCACGCTTACCGTGAATGGAAACGGTAAAGTATGGAGCGCAATTGAAGCTAAGCCGGACTCGAAATTAACCATTACAAACGGCGAATACTACGATGTGTATGCCCTTTCAGACAGTGAAGTGGTAATCCTGGATGGTATAATAGACTGCTTATCCGTTTATGGTACGGGTAAAGCAGAGGTCAGCGGCGGTAAATTCAAGTATTTGTTTATGTACAACGGCAAGGCAATCGAATCTGTACTGGCAGACGGTTATGCGTATAAAAATGCTGACGGCACTTGGCTTTCGATTGATGAGCGTGAAAAAGATAGCTATTTGGGCGGTTCTAAAGGAGCGTTATCCGTAGAAGAAGCACCGATAAAGAGCGCAAGTATTGCGTGGGCAGACGAAGGAACGCCTGTTATATACCGTAACGGAGCGAAAAAATTGAAAGTCAATGTTACATGCGATGTGGCGGACACTTCAAAGCGGATAACCTATTCGGATTTCGTAAACGGCAATAATCGCAGTAAAGATTCTAAGCTTTCTGTTAACTGGTATATGGTATTCGGTTATAAAATCGGTGAGATTGTAGCGGAAGACGGTGAGGTTGAATATTACACTGTACTGAAGTGTGACGGATACGAATATAAGTCGAATGTGCTTAAGTTTACACTTGCGACCTGCTCGCACCCTGAGGATAGCTTTAATAACGAAACCGACGGTTTGGTATTCTGCGGTATATGTGATTTATTGATAGAAGCCGAGGTAGTAGATGCTGACGGCAAGTCGTTAGGCTATGCGGGTCTTAATAGAGCCATAAAGCTGGCGCAGGAGAACGAAGGCAGCACTGTAAAGCTGATTTCGGAAAGAGTACCTGCGTCCATTACCGTGACGGGCGGTAAGTTTACTGTTGACTTTAACGGTAAAGAGGCATATTATCAGTTCACTGTCAACGGCGGTGACGTGACTTTCACTTCTTCGGCAGTACAGGACGTGAGCAATCAAAATCTGCCAAGCGGAATCACAGTTAACGGAACTGACGCTGAGGTTACAATTGACGGTAAAATCAAGCTGGGAAGTGTAACAATATCAAGCGGTGCGCTTGCAGTAAACAGTGCCGAGAGTTATATTAAAGAACTGTCAATAAATGGCGGAAAGACTGTTGTAAACGGTGCAAATATTGATGCACTGAAAGCTAACGGCGGAGACACGGTCATCAATTATGTTACAGCCGATTCTTTAAGCGTGAATATCAACGGGTCCGGTAGCCTCTCTATCGTAGCCGGCGAGTTCGGCAGCACCACTTGCAAAACAGACAGCGGTTATACTTTAGGTATGGCAATTGCGAGTGGAAGCGTAGTTTTCGGCAATAATATAAATGGCTTTACTATTTACACATACGAAGCTATTCAGACCATGACCAAAACCGATAGAATTTTTGTTGATAAGTGCGTCCATAAGGGTGAAAAAGGCAGTTATGTGCTTGACGGAAATCCCTGTCCTTACTGCAATGAGGAAATTGTTGCAACTGTAAGCTATACGGCAAACGGCGGCGAAGAGACGGATCTGTTCAGCGATATTTATGACGCTTTTGACAAGGCTAATGAGATAGGTACGGCTACTGTAACGCTGTATAAGGATATTACGGACGATATTACAGATACGATAGCTGTTACAGGCAATGTTACGCTTGAACTTAACGGTAAAAGGCTCTCACAACCCGGTACTGATGTATGGTATTCCATAGAAGTAACGAGCGGTAAGCTGACCGTTAACGGCAGTGGCTTAATAAAACGTGTTGCCGTTCGCAACGGCAGCAATGCGGAAATCAACGGTGGTACTTTCTCTGACTTCATAATTAAAGACGGCGGTAACGCTGTAATTAAAGGCGGTCAATTCTACAGCTTACAGGTTTCAGGCGAAGGCAGAAACGTAGGACAGCTTCTTGCGGATGGCTATGCCTATTGGAATTTTATCGATTCCGGCATCTGGTCTACTATTGCAGAGCGTGAAAAGCAGGATATAACTAATGTAGAAGTAAAGGAAGCGCCGATAAAGAGCGCAACGGCGACAGTAGATAAGACTGTACTGTACCGCAACGGCGGAGGTGCACGGCAGATCTTATTTAACTTCAATGTTAATACAAGCGACGGATACACGATAAGCGATGCCAATAAGGTCACAGTCGGTTTATATGTAGGCGATACCTTAATAAGAGAGCTCGACTTCGTCGGAAATTCATATACGTTTGCAAATGCAGATGAAATTTCCGATACTGACGGCACTGTAAAGGCACATCTTGTTATCAAGTTAAACGGATACGAATATGTGACCGATGATGTCGAATTTGAAATAGCGACCTGTACGCATCCGTATGGCGCATTAACGACAGACGAGTATGATTACTATCGTTGTTCGTTATGTGATGCCAGCATAAATGCGATACTTGTTAAAACAAACGGCGACAAGGCATGCTATACCGACAATGTGCCCGAAGCATTTGAAGCGGCACAGCTTGAGGAGAACAACGGCTGTACATTAGAATTATACAGAGGTGTGAACAGAGACTGTGAGATCACACAGGGCAGCTTTACCGTTTTATTCAAGAAAACGGGAAGTGCATCTGCTGTGATCAAAGTAAGCGGCGGAAATGTCAAGATCACGGGAGATGACGGCTGTACATTATCGAAGTATCCGGGAAGCTCGGTGGGATATCTCATAGCTGTAACGGGCGGCACGGTAACGTTTGATGACATAACTATCAATGATGACAGTATCAGCGTAAGCGGCGGCAAGACTGTTATAAACGGCGGTACTTATAATAAGCTGAGCGTCAGCGGAGGTACGGTCACTATAAACAGCGGTACATTCAGCAGCATAGATGTAAGCGCAGAGGGCAAGGCACTGAAAGATCTGCTCGGCGAGAACAAGGCGTTTACGACAAGCGACGGAAAGCTGTTTGACGCAAGCAAGGTTTCGGAAAGCGATATGTCACTTACGGTAATCGACCACAGCAAGCATGAGTATGACGAAACAGGAAGGTGCGGCTGCGGTTATCAGTGTGCACACAGTGAGATCAATGCGGAAGGTGTATGCAACGAGTGCAATGCAAAGATGTATGTTGCAGTCACTGTAAAGAGTGAGACCGGAACAACGGTAAAATACTTTACAAAACTTACGGAAGCGTTTGAGTTTGCGGCAAAGAACGAAAACAAGGGCTGTACGCTGAAAATGCTCAGAGATTTCTTCGATAGAAATACTGACATTAACGTAAACGGCGGAGAACTTACTGTCGATATGAACGGCTTTGGTGTCTATTTCAATAGCTTTAACGGATCCGGAACCCAAATCACTATACGCAGTGACAGTAAGTGTACTTTTGGGGTTGAAAATGGATTTAGCATGGACGGCGGCACTGTTACTTTCTCGGGAGAGGTCAGCGTAGTTTGCCAGAATGTGAAATTAAATGCCACATATTTCTCCTCCTATGTTGAAACGCTGAAAATTGACACGCTGATTTTAGAAGACGGTGTTCTGCTTAAACAGCTGGCAAGTATCACGAATGCTAATATCGCTAATATAGACTGCTCAAGTGAAATTTATCTTTATCAAATTTTAGCGAGCGGCAGCCGTGTCGATTCTCAGCTGTACAGCGATCTGAAAGCAAACGCTTCGTCAAACTTCGATAACGTAAGAATAATAAGATGCGACCACCCGGACGGTGTGGGCAGAGATAACCGTTGCATATACTGCAATTCATTGATCGCTGCAAGCGTAAGCTATACCGAGAACGGAGCGGAAAAGACAGAATATTTTGTTAAGGAAGATCTGGGAAAGGCGTTTGCCAAGGCAAACAGCGTTGCAAGTGCAACAATAACAATGCTGATGCCTTCCGCTTATGATACAGACTACCTCCCTGTTACAGGTGATGTTACACTTATTGCAAATGGCGATAACGCCATCTTGTATAATACAGTAAAGGTCGCCGATGGCGGTAAGCTGACACTTAGAGGCAACGCCAATATTTTCGCTGTAATTGCCGAGCCGGGCTCCAGGTTGACTGCCGAAGAAGCCACAAGAATCGCATATCTCACCGTAAACGGCGGAGATGTTAAGCTCAGCGGCGGACAATATGATAACATTACGGTAAAAGATGGCAAGATAACAGATATTCTCGGCAACGGCTATGCGTATAAGAAAACAGAGGGCGGTGCATGGCTGACGCTTAAAGAACGTGAGGTGTCGGAAGCAAGCGGTGTTACCGTTGCTAAGGCACCGATAGTACAAGCAACGCTTAGCACAGAAATGAACAAGCTGTATCGCAACAGCAACGCAAATTCCACGCTGAAGTTCAACCTGTCTCTTGCTAACGGCTCGAACCTGAACGACTCGTATGTAAGTAAGAGATACGGTATAAACTCCTATGTAAGCGGAGATATAATTTATAGCAGCTTAAGCGCACTTGTAAAGGACGCTAAATTGTCGGCAGACGAAATAATTGATAAGGCAGGCGACAGCGATGTTGCCGAGATATACTTCGTAGTTACTACCGGTGACGGCTATGAAATAAAGTCGAACACTGTAAGTATAGACCTTGTTGATTGTGATCATTCTCAGGTGGTCGATCCTACAGCGGACAAGGAAACCGCAGGTAATATTACCGAGCCGACATATTGCGAGATATGCGAGAGCAAGTTCAATGCAAAGATAACAAAGGGCGACGATGTCAGGTATTATAACGATCTTGACGAGGCTGCGAAAGACGCTCAGAAGAGCGAAAACGAGGGCTGTACCTTATATCCGCTTTATAACAAGAACGGATACGGCGGTCAGTTAGTCATAACCGAAGGTAACTTCACGCTCAAGTACGCAGTTCGTACAGCGTTCTCACGTCCGATCATCATAAACGGCAAGGCAAAGCTGACGGTTACGGGACGTTGTGCGGTGACAGCGTTTGAGAATCAAGACGCATTCATAGTGCAGGGCGGTGATGTCACATTTGAGGGGCTTGCTACAGGCAGCAATGTGACCATAAACGGCGGAAATGTTACAATGGCCTCCAACAATATAAATTGCCTTACTATAAACGGCGGTAATGTATCCATTTCGTCAGGTGGGTTTGCCGAAATCGTAACTACGGTCAGTGATAAGGTGATAGCCGATTATATCGATCCCGGCTTCTGGGTACAGGACAGAGGAACAAAAGAGTGGATAGATATATACAGTCTTAATAAGGCAACGGCATCATCGACAAACGGACTTACGGTACGGGTGTGCCCGATGCAGATAATCAAGCCGATTGATACTGTATATTACACCAACGGTTATTATCCAGGCGACATACCGTCACTTCAAATAAATGCAGAGCCGTGGTATTCAGGCGAGGTTGACGCAAAAGTTGCTTATCAGTGGATCGCCATTGATGAAAACGGCTACGAAACAGAGATAGAGGGCGCTACAGACAGAAAGCTGTCGCTCGAAAATCTCACAACGGGCAGGTACTACTGCCGTCTTACCTACAGCAATGCTACAACGGCGGGAGTTTCGATGAAGTCGGACGTTGTAACGGCTACGATAACCGAATGTGAGCATTCCGGAGGAGAGGCTACCTGCACCGAAAAGGCAAAGTGTGAAATATGCGGAGCGGAGTATGGTGAACCTCTCGGTCACGACTATGTTGTAATCAAAGTAGTTGAGCCTGACTATCGCAACGAAGGCTACAGCGTATTTGAATGCACAAGATGTAAGGATTCATATATCGGAAACCGTGTTCCCGTAAAGCCTATTCCCGACGTGGAAGAAATAGCGGTTGAAAAGACAACATACAATGAAGTCGATATAAGCTGGAAGAATATAAGCGGCGTTGACGGATATTATGTCGAATGCTATGTCGGCAATCAGTGGAAGCAGATCGGCTTCAGCACGGACGGCGACAGAGTAGCGGCAAAGCTGAGCGGTCTTTCTGCAGGTCTTAAATATAAGGTAAGGATAGCGGCTTATGCAGGAAGCTTCACCGCCAAGTTCAGATGTTTCTATGTTGATACTGTTCCTTCTCCCGTATGGAATATAAATACGGTGAAGGCTACCGATGAAACGGTAAGAATAAGCTGGAGCAGAAACGCCAGAGCGGACGGCTACAAGGTAGAGTGGTACATTAATAATCAGTGGTCCGTAAAGACTGTTACCGGCAACAATAATATATCGGCGGTTATAGACAGACTTTGTGCAGGAACACGATATAAAGTAAGGGTAAGCGCATATAAGGGCGACCTTTACAGTCCGTATACATATGGCTATATCGATACGCTCCCGTCAAAAGTTACGGGTATTACGAAGACAGTAACATCTTCTTCGTTTACGCTTAAATGGGATAAGAACGAAAGTGCGGACGGTTATACCGCTCAGTACTATGCAGACGGTAAGTGGAATGAAAAGACGCTGACCGGCAATAACAAAACTACCGTTACAATAGGCTCGCTTAAGGGCTACAAAACCTACAAGGTCAGAATAAAGGCTTATAAGGGTGAGCTTGAGAGTGCATTCGACGATATTTATATCACTACCGCTCCGACAAAGGTCAGCGGTCTTAAGGTAAAGAGCGCAGTTGACTCAAAAGCAGTAGTTATATGGAATGCGGATGCGAACGCTGACGGATATAACGTAGAATATTATATCGGCGGTAAGTGGGTCAAAAAGACCATAACCGATAATAAGACAGCAAAGGCTGTGCTTGGCGGACTTACACCTTACAGCACATGTAAAGTAAGGGTAAGAGCGTATAAGGACAATCTGTACGGCGATTACAGCTATACTACGGTTACTGCAGTGCTTTCACCGGTAACCAATATCAAGGTTGTATCGGCAAAAAGCAACTCGATAACCGTTAAGTGGGGTAAAAACGCCAGTGCAGACGGATATAAGGTTGAAATTTACAAAGGCGGCAAGTGGGTCAAAAAGACGTTAAAGGGCAGTACGAATGCTACTGTCACTATTGGCGGACTCAGGGCCGGAAGCGTGTATAAGGTAAGGATTGCGTCTTATAAGGGTGCAAATACAAGCACTTATACTTATGCAAATGTGAAGACAGCCAAATAAGCTGACAGTAAAAAAAGAGAACACCGGGCGACCGGTGTTCTTTTTTGTGTATCAGATGCGTTTTTACTATAAGAACAAACTGAGCCGTAAGCAAGAGTGCTTACGGCTCGATTTGCATATTTATAACGTTAATATCCGCCGTTAACGTAACCTTAGCCGAGCTGAAACAGCCGGAACGGCGAATTTGGTGCGGCTTACTTGAAGTATCTGTTAAGCAGACCCTCGAAAGCCTTACCGTGACGGGCTTCGTCCTTAGCCATCTCGTGAACTGTGTCGTGGATAGCGTCAAGATTTAACTGCTTTGCTCTCTTAGCGAGGTCGAGCTTGCCCTGTGTAGCGCCGTGCTCTGCGGCAACTCTCTTTTCAAGGTTTTCCTTAGTCGATGCACTTACAACATCGCCTAAAAGCTCTGCAAACTTTGCAGCGTGTTCAGCCTCTTCCCAAGCTGCCTTTTCGTAGTAAAGGCCTACCTCGGGGTAACCTTCTCTGTGAGCGGCTCTTGCCATAGCGAGATACATACCTACCTCTGTGCATTCGCCCTCAAAGTTTGCCTTTAAGCCTGCGATGATCTCTTCATCCTCAACTGCCTTTGCAATGCCTACCTTGTGCTCGTCTGCAAATACAAGCTTTTCGCTTTCCTTAAGTTCTATGAACTTGCTGCCGGGAACCTTGCACTGGGGGCAGAACTCGGGAGGTGTATCTCCCTCATGAACGTAACCGCATACCGGACATACCCACTTTTTCATAGTAAATTACCTATCCTTTCATAGTGATAAAATCATTATTTTCTTATTGTTTTTAGCGAAATCAGTAACGTTTACTGATTTGTTGATTTTATTATAACCGATACTTCGGCGTTTGTCAAGAGGTTTTGCAAAATTTTTTTGTAAAAATTAGGTTAGTTATGGCTTACTAAAAAGGGCGAGGTTTTGGAAGGGTTGGTGTGGGGCGAGTTGTGATTGCGAACGCTTAGAAGTTTTAGGGATAGAAGTTCTATCAACTTCAATCCCCACCGTCTTGACGGCAGACCGACTTAGTAATTATAAAAGTCGGATATATCGCATAAAAACGCTGTAAAATTAGGCTTGTGCCTTGCCGTCAAGCCACCTCCCCTTTTTCGAGGGGAGGCAAGG
>CDYU01048215.1_pt1 | contig 14106 bp, 15 predicted proteins | sample 480701 | NCBI WGS metagenome assembly CDYU01 (sample SAMEA3182105, study PRJEB8094) | gut metagenome | biome: human; feature: gut; material: Stool; isolation source: human stools | place: Canada | collected 2013-02-26 | reverse complement strand
TTTGCTAATGCAATTATTCAGTAGACATTATATAAATGCAGGGTCTGCGCAAAAATTATAGGCACCCCAAACACCGTGGAGGCAGCGGTCTGTACAAACAAAAAAGCCGCAATCATATTCATGTCGGTGAATGGCGGGTTTTATTTATTATATTATAGCGGTGCCGGGAGGGAAACGCTGTGAAAGAAAATGACAGGTTACTTTATAAAACCATGAAGTCGCTGCTTAATGAAAGGCTGTCGGACGCGGAGGCAGAGTCGCTTAAAGACGAGGGGTTCGACATTAAAAACCCGACAAGAAAAACCGCGGTTATGATAGCGCTTTACAAGAAGGCGGCAGGTGGGGATCTTTCGGCTATAAAGGAGCTTCGTTCAATCATCAGCGAAAAAGAGACCGAAAAGAAGGAAAGCGGCAGAGCGGTGGTGATAATCGACGACATCGGAGATTAAATTATCTGAAATTATCGGCGGCGGGTATGACGAATACTGGAGCTGCGAGAAGCGCTACAGGGTATTAAAGGGCGGCAAGGGTTCAAAAAAATCAGCCACAACGGCTCTGAATTTTATTTACAGGCTTATGAAATATCCCGAAAGCAATCTTCTTGTGGTGCGCCAGATAATGAACACTCACAGAGATTCGACCTTCGCGCAGCTTAAATGGGCGCAGGAGCGGCTCGGGGTCTCGCACTTATGGCGCAACACCGTATCCCCAATGGAAATGGTTTTTTTGCCTACGGGACAGAAGATCATCTTCAGAGGCTTTGACGATGTTTTAAAGCTGGCGTCGGCTACCGTACCGAGCGGGTTTTTAAACTTTGTCTGGATAGAGGAGGCGTTTGAAATCGCAAGCGAAGCCGATTTCGACAAGCTTGATTTATCTGTTCCGCGAGGAGTTATAAAGCCGCCGCTTTACAAGCAGACCACGCTTACCTTTAACCCGTGGAGCGATACGCACTGGCTGAAAAAGCGGTTTTTCGACAGTGACAGCCCCGATGTCTCCTGTTTTTCGACAAACTACCTTATAAACGAATTTCTAGACGATACCGACAGAAGCGTTTTTGAACGTATGAAGAAGACCAATCGCAGGAAATACGAGGTGGCGGGACTCGGAAACTGGGGAATTTCGGAGGGGCTGGTTTACGAAAACTGGTCGGTAGGGAAAAAGAAAATTCCCGATGATGAGCGCTATCGCTGGAAAAACTTTTTCGGGCTTGACTACGGGTATTCAAATGATCCCACCGGCTTTGTGGGCTTTGCGGCTGATCCCGTGGATAAGGAGCTTTACATTTTCTGCGAGTTTTGCAGAACAAGAATGCTCAACTGCGATATTGCCGAGGAAATTAAAAGGCTCGGCTTTGCAAAGGAGCGGATACGCGCCGACTGTGCGGAGCCTAAATCCAACGATGATTTAAGGCGGCTCGGAATATCGCGGATAATGCCGTCCGTCAAGGGACGGGACAGCATTTTGAACGGTATTGCGGCAATAAGCGAATATCGGATAACGGTGCATCCGGATTGCGTAAATATGATTCGTGAGCTTTCTTCATATGTTTATGACGACCGTGTAAACGAAAACGGTAAAAAAATGCCGAAGGACAGCGACAATCATCTATGCGATGCTTTGCGCTATGCGTTTGAGGATGTAAAGCGTTTTCACCCACGACGGGAGGAAAAGCCTATTTACAGGGATACCGAGATTGGCGGAGCTGATTTGAACGGAGGATGGGACGTATGACAGTGTTCATTATGTTTTTAGCGGTGTTGGCTGCGTTTGCTTTAGGTTTTTTAACCGGGGTAAGCACAGTACCGACCCAAAAGCCGAAAACTGTAACGGCAAAAAAAGAGGACGAGGAGCTTTTAAGGCTCAGGCGTGAGTATGCGAATTTTCTTTCCTATGACGGCACCGAGCAGGAAGAAAACGATACCCGCCGATAAAAAAGAAAGGAAGAATTAATTTGGAAATCGTTGATTTGGAGGCTGCGGCTCAACCTGAAGCCGCAGAGCAAGAAAAGGCGTCGGCTGAAACGGAAAACATACCGGAGGCCGAAAACGAAGTGTTCGTTCCTGTAAAATTCAACAAGGAAATCAAAAATTTGGGACTTAAGGAGGCGGCGGCGCTTGCGCAGAAGGGGCTTAAGTTTGAAGCGATAGCCGATGATTTCGCGGCACTGAAAAGCCTTGCCGCAAAGGGAGGTCACAGCGTTTCCGAATATATAGCGGAGCTTTCAAGGCAAAATGATGAAAACCGCAGGCAGGAGCTTACAGAGGAATGCGGCGGAAATGAGAAAATGGCGGATTATGTTATGCAGCTTGAGAAAAGCGGAGAGGAATCCGATGATTTCGCGGAGCTGACAGCGGAATTCCCCAAAATAAAGAGCATTTCCGATCTGCCTGATTCGGTGGTTCAAAAATCCGAATTGCGCGGCACAAAATTGCTTGACGAATACCTTCGCTACCGGCTTACAGAGGAAAGGGAAGCGGCATCCGCTGCCCTCAAACAAAAAAACGCCGAGAATTTGAGTCTCGGCTCGCTTACCGACCGAAAGGGCGGAATCAACCCGGAGACCGCGGAATTTTTAAAGGGTCTTTGGAGATAAAAAAGGAGAAAAAATATTATGTCATTCAATTCAATAGAAAACGCAACCAGATATTCAACCGAGCTTGATAAGCTCTTCGCACAGAAAAGCGCTACCGGTTTTTTTGCCGACAACGCGCTTGCGGCAAAATTCGTGGGCGCTAAAACCGTAATCATACCCGACGTTGATTTTCAGGGTCTTGCCGATTATGACCGCGATACGGGCTTTACAAAGGGCGCTATTACGGTTGCCAATACATCCTATACCATGTCGATGGATCGCGCGCGTTCGCTGCAGATCGACCGCGAGGATATGAGCGAGACCGGCATTGCGAATCTTGCGGGCAAAATTCTCGGAGAATATGTTCGCACAAAGGTTGTGCCTGAATGCGACGCATATGTTATTTCAAAGCTGGCAGGGCTTGCCGCTACGCGCTCTAACCTTGTAAACGGCAACAAAACAAAGCCCTACGAAGCGCTCTGCAAGCTGATAAACGAGGTTCAGTCGGTTGTGGGCTATGACGAGGAATTAGTAGCCTTTGTTGACAGCTATATGTACGCCGCTCTGCAGAATTCCAACGAAATTTCGCGCATGATAACCGTTTCCGACTTTAAGCAGGGGGATATTACCCTTAAGGTGAAATCCATAAACGGCGTTGCGATTATACCGGTGGTATCAGAAAGGATGAAGACCGCCTACACCTTTAACGCAGCAAACGCGGGCGGCTTTACCCCGCAGACAAATGCGCGCGAGGTATATATGCTTGTATGCCCCAAGAGCGGCGCTCATCTTGTTAAAAAGACTGAAAAGATGAGAATATTCACACCCGAGCAGAACATCGACGCCGACGCCTACAAGTTCGATTACAGAATCTACTATGATGTATTCGTAAACAAGAGCGGGCTTGACGCGGTTTGGGCATGGCTTTCGCCTGCAATTACGATAAGCTCGGATCTTACCGATAAGAGCGTTACCGCAGGCAGCATAAGCGGCTCGCTTTCGGTTACTGCGACAAGCAGCGGCACGCTTACCTATCAGTGGTATTCCTGCAAGGACGCGAACAAGGGCTCTGCCGTTAAAATAGCGAATGAAACCTCAAATTCCTTAACCATACCCACCACGCTTACAAAGGGCACATACTATTACTTTGTAAGAATTATTGCCGACGGAATCGCGGGAGTTGACTCGAAGGTTGCGAAGGTTACGGTTGGTTAAGCTTAAATAATCAGCGGTATGAGGGAGGGGCAACCCTCCCTTTACTTAAAAAAGGAGGTCAATTTATGAATAAACCCTTTGAAATATTTGAAGAATACCGTAAGGCCGCCGATTTTAAATCGGCGCTCGGGAAACGCGGGCTTTACGAGCAGAACCGCATAAACGAGCGCTTTTACATCGGCGACCAGTGGTACGGCGCCAAATGCGGAAACGACCGCCCGCTTGTTCGGCACAACATAATAAAGCGAATAGGCGATTACAAAATGTCGCAGATATTAAACTCGCCCCTGTCGGTGACGTTTTCCGCCGAGGGTATTCCGAATTCCGGCAGTGCACAGGACGAAAGGATAAGGGAGATAAACACCGCAATGTCGGCGCTCGGCAATTATTACAGCGTCACGGCAGAGCGGGTAGGGCTTACATCCCTTTATGCTTCGGCGCTCAGAAACGCCTACATCAGCGGCACGGGAATTTTATACACCTATTGGAACGGTGACATTAAGACCGGGCTTTATGCGGACAGAGAATCCCGAATACCGATAAACGGAGATATTTCCTGTGAGGTCTTGAGCGTTGAAAATGTCTATTTCGGCGACCCGTATATTTCGGATATTCAGCAGCAGCCCTATATTATTATTGCAAGCTGCCGTGAAACAGAGGCGGTGCTCAGGGAAGCCAGACGACACGGGGCGGATATTTCCGAGCTGCGTGCCATAGAGGACGATTCCGACGACGGCAAGGTTACGGTTTTCACAAAGCTTTTTAAGGAATATAAAGCGGGCGGCGGCTATACAATTAAAAGTGTAAAGGTCACCGAAAACGCAACGGTAAGAAAGGAATTCGGGACGGGACTTTCGCTTTATCCGCTTGCGGTTTTCTCCTGGGAGAAAAGAGGGGGACTGGCTTACGGTGAAAGCGAGATAACCTATTTAATACCGAATCAGATAGCCATTAACCGCATGATAACCGCGAGCGTATGGTCTGCCATGACGACCGGCATGCCGATGATGGTGATAAACGGCGATACCGTACCCGACGGCATTACCAACGAACCGGGGCAGATAATTAAGGTCTACGGCAGCAGCGAGGAGGTAAACGGCGCGGTTAAATATGTTGCGCCGCCCGATTTCAGCCGTAATTTCGAGCAAAGCCTGCAAGCGCTGATAGACAACACGCTTACGCAGAGCGGTGCAAATGAGGTAGCGCTCGGCGACAGCCGCGCGGATAACGCAACCGCGCTTATAACCATGCAGAATGCCGCGATTATGCCGCTGCAGATAGTTAAAAACCGTTTTTATTCATTTGCGGAGGATATTTCGAGAATATGGGCGGATTTCTGGATAGCCTGCTACGGAAAGCGCGGAATAAAGATAAAGGATTCGGACGGAGTGAAATACTTTGCTTTTGATTCCGAAAGGCTTCGCGGGCTTATTATAAACGCCAAAATCGAAGTGGGAACGGGTACTGTTTACAGCGAGCGCGAGTGTGTAAGCACGCTGCTTAATCTTTTTGAAAAGGGTATTATCAACAAAAAGCAGTTTTTAGAGCGTCTGCCCGACGGTATCGTACCTGACAGACAGGGCTTATTAAGGGATGAAAGCGAGGAGGAACGGGATGAAAGCGTTTGACATATACAAAAGAGCGATGCGGCTGCTCGGTTACGGTGATATTTTAAACGACGAGGCGCTGCGGCAGCGGTTTGAGGAGCAGAGCGCAGAGCTGATATCACAGATAGCGGCGGATCTGCGCATTAAGGAAATTTCCTCTTTATCAGATGAGCTTGAAGCCGACGCACAGCAGCTTGAAGCGCTTGCCTGCGGCACTGCAATGCTTATATCCTTAATAGAGGGGGACAGCTCAAAAAACCGCATTTTTACCGCGCTTTACAATGCCAAGCGCGCATCATCTCTTAAAGCTAAAGCGATAATTGCGGATGTAATGCCGCAGACGGAGGTGGACGGGCAGTAATGAAATTTACTTCACTCGGCGAAAGGCGTGAGAAATGCTGCCGTATAAAAAGCCTTGACGGCGGCGTGAATTTCTCTGCTGCGCCGCACAATATTGCCGATAACGAGCTTTCCTCTGCGGAAAATGTAGAATTTGCGGATGGCGTTTTAAAAACAAGGGCTGGACTTTCGGCAGATGAGTATGATATAATCAAAAACGAAACCGATTCCTATGCGGAGGATATCGGGTATACCGTTACAGGGGCAACTGCATTTATTAACGGCAGGAATAAACGCATTGCCTATGAGCAGACATATGACGGCAATTCAAATTATGTTTATTCGGTGCTTTTGCTGGACGCAGACGGCTCTGCCTCAGCCGCTGGGCAGATAAGCTTCAGCCGTGTGAGCGACGACACATTTTACACGCCGTACAGTATTCTGTTTTACGGCGGCGCACCGATAAAGGGCGGCGGAATTTTCGCTCTTGTTACGGCAAGGAACGAATATAATCATTCCGAATACAGCTATAAGGTTTACGAAGTAAATAAGGCGATGACCGCCTGGCTGCAGGTCACGGATTTTTATGAGCCTGTGGTCATGATAAACGGAAGAGGAAACAATTACGAAACCGCAAAGTCGACCAATTTGGCATACACCGCGTCTCCGAAGCTTTTGGAAGCGAGAAACATCCTCACAACGCGTTTTAAGGCGTATTTTACATCGGACGGATGCTCAACCTCCTTTCGGCTGCCGTACAGCGGGCTTGCGAATGAATCGGTGACCTGCCGAATATACACAAGCCTTACCGATTATACCGAGTGGGTGATAATGCCCGATGCCGTCAGTGATACGCAGACATTTTATACGGCGGAAATAACAATGCGTGTTGATCGCAGCAAGGGTATAATTTATTTTACAGGAGCGGATAACAAGGATTATCCCGTACCGGCAATGTCTATGTACCATGAAAATAACATATGCGTCCGTGCGGGGAAAAGCGCCGCGAATGAAGAGCTTCGGGAGATATGCACCCTTACCTGTTACGCCGTATATGATTCAAAGCTTATTTTTTCGGGCGGCTCCGAAAATGGGAAGATATATTCGGTCGCATATTCAAACCCGTTATATTTCTCCGAGAAAAACACTTCAATTATAGGGGAGACCGGCAGCGGAATAAATGCGCTTCTGCCGACTAAAAACGGAATCCTCGCGTTTAAGGAAAATGTCGTATACAAGGTGAAGCTGAACAGCGGAAACGCCTTGAATACAGGCTCGCTGCTCGCGGATGACGATTCCGTCTTCTATGACAGCGATACCTTTTCGCAGGCAAAGCAGGCGGATATAGGCTGCGTTAACAGCCGAGTCTGCGTTCTGTGCGGTAGCTATCCCGTCTGGCTTTCGGGAGACAGAAAAATCTATACCGTGAATTCGGCTACAGGTAAGGTTACCGAATTATCGAAACAGGCGGAAAAGCTTCTTGACAGTATCGGTTCTTCCGAAATAAAGACAGCGGCCGCATTCGGCGAAAGCGGCAAATATTGGCTTATGCTTGGCGGCAGGGTGTTGATAATGCATTTTAATTCCGAAAAGGGGAGTCGGCAATATTATGTCCGCAAATATGAAAAGTGCCGCCCGATAGATATGATTGCTTCGGGGGTGAATCGCCGTTATATATGCGTCGGAAGTGATGGCAGGGTGCTTTATTACGCAGCCGACGGGGCTTTAAACGCCGATACCGATATTACGGGCGGAGCCTCAGGGACGGTAATAAGCAGCGTTCCGTATTCATCCCGCTTTACAGCCAAAAGCTTTGATTTCGGCACGCTGACGCATAAAAAGCATATTGAAAGCATATCTCTTACCGCCGCTTGCGGCGGACGGCTTAAAATAAGGCTCAGCGGCGGAGGCGAAGAGGAGATATCGGTAGATCTGACCGACAGCAGCTACTGTGCCGCAGAGCTTAATGTCCTCCGAATTATACCGCATATAGGGGCGGTAAGAGCACTCGGTCTGGAATTTGAGGCAGACTGCGGTATGGAAATAGGGGAAATATCAATCAATTACAGAGAGGCATAATATGAAAAGGTTTTTTATCTGTTTGATTTGCATTCTTACACTGGCAGGGTGTGCACCGCCGCGCAATTCTTCGAGCAATAGGGAAGAGCGCTCGGAAAATATCGGTGTTTCATCGGGCGGGGTGTGGATTTCGTACAGCGAGGTAAACTCAATGCTCAAAAGCGCAAACGGCTTTAGGGCGGAATTTGACAGGGTGATTCAAAGCTGCAGGGAAGCGGGACTCGGCGAAATTTATTTACATATCCGCTCGCACTGCGATTCGCTCTTTAAATCCGATTATTTTCCGCAGAATAAATTTGCGAAAGAGCTTGACTATGATCCGTTCGAATATGCCGTGGATAAATGCCGAAGCAACGGAATAAAAATTCATGCCTGGATAAATCCCTACAGGGTAAATGCCGCCTCAGACGATATAACCGCGCTTGATAAGGACAGTCCCGCTTATAAATGGCTTAACGATGATAATACTGAAAACGATGTAAATGTGGTTCGCTTCGGCGGGATATATTTAAACCCCGCCGAAAGCGCAGTGCGGGAGCTTATAATAAACGGTATAAGGGAGCTTTTGTCAAAATATACGGTGGACGGAGTGCATTTTGACGATTATTTTTATCCCACGACCGACGCCGCCTTCGATAAAGCAAGCTATGAAAAATATTGCGCCGACGCTAAAAATCCGATAGCTCTTGACGACTGGCGGAGAGCGAATGTAAACACGCTGCTTGCGGGCTGCCGCGCCGCAATAAAATCAATAGGCGGCGAAAGGGTTGATTTTTCAATCAGCCCGGCGGCGTCAATTGAGAAAAATTATTCGGAATATTATGCAGATGTCAAATTGTGGGTGAAAGACGGTATTGTCGATACAATAATACCGCAGCTGTATTTCGGATTTGAATATCCGACCCGGGAATTTCGCTTCGATAACCTTATGGACAGTTGGGCAGAGCTTGCCGCCGAAAACAAGGCGGTAAAGCTTGCCGTCGGCTTGGCGCCGTATAAGCTCGGTACAGACAGCGAGCCCGATTCGGCCGAATGGAAAAACGGCACAGATATTGTGGCACGGCAAATCAAGGCGTGTCTTGACAGTGAAGCGGTAACAGGTTATGTATTGTTTTCGTATACATCGGTTTTTTCGGATTCCGAACAGGCGCATGAGCAGCTTGATAAAATTAAGGAAGCAACGGCGGCAACAAATTCACAGCAGCAGCAATCCGTGCAATAGACTTAAATCCGTATCGAAACAACAGTGTAGGAATTTCGATACGGATTTTTATATTTTCGTTGTTTTATTTTATTGTACGATTTCGGTGGGAAATAGAGGTATTCATGAAATAGATACCTCAATAAAAAAATATATATATAATTGCGTGAAATAAAAATTTCACGCAATTGGGGGAAGGGATTCTCATTTTTTTTTATTTAACGCCGTTCAGATCGTAAACAAAGGTGTTTGAACCGCTGCTTACGGTGCAGGATGTGATGAAGTTTAATCACCGTTGCTTAAGGAACAAATAGTACCAATCGTCACCTAATGAATAAATATTGAATGGCTTGTTTCTATCATCCGACCAAAAATATTTTGGTTTTTCTTCATCTAACGAATATACAAACATCTCATAACCTTCTGAACTTGACTCATCATTAATCCTCCAAAAAAGCTTTTTGGCTGCGAATAATTATCAAGAAAACAGAAGCCGGATAAAGATAAAATGATAAAATCGATAACACTTTGTATAATACAGACGAAGCTCCAAAGAGGCTATCAATCACTGCCATACCGAATCCAAATATAATAACAATCGGAAAAATCAATAATAGTGTTTTGGCAAAAGTTTTCTTATCAATTTTTAAAACAGCGCACTGATAAAGAAAAACAAAAATACCGATTGTATTAATTATAGGAAGTAAAGCTAAAATTTTTTGAGTTTTAATGGATAAACTTTTCATCTGATAATCACCTAGTCAATACTAATACTAATACTGATACCTAATTCCAACATATATAAGAACCTTTGTGCCCCGGCACACTTCCTTCAGCACCTATGAACTGGCAGATTGTTTTCCCGGTATTCCTTTAAAGGAATACATGCCCCATTACGGAAACTAATATGGCGACCGCCCCTAAAATTATGCCCGCTATAGATTTTTTTCTTGTTTTGGTTTTAATAATGGCAGTAATCCCAAAAATAATAGATAGAATTCCCATAATTATAATTATCGGTAAAATTGTCTGTTGCGTGTTCTCGGTAAAATAATCATTTACGCACGAGCCTAACCCGTAAACCATAGAAATTATACCTAACACTAAGCTTGCCGTAGCTGATTTAGATTTTGTTTTAGTTGGGCAACCGCAGCGTGGGCAGTATTTAGCAAGACTCGATATTTCCGCACCGCATTCTTTGCAATTTATCAGCATTTTCTATTCCTCATTAAAAAGTTTAAGTTTTTTGAAATTATATACAGCTTAATAAACACTACTGTAATATATTATTATCGCGTAAAATCTTGAGAAAAGAGTCTTTAATTAAGTATCCTTCTCCCTCAGCTGCAAATCTAATATAATACAATCCGTTCTTTTCAAAAATACCGGGATAGTTTTTAAGCTCGGGATGTGCGGCAGGATGCCAGGCAAATTCGGATGTCTTTTTTTCAAAAAAATCAAAATATTCAACCGATTCATCCGAAAAAACATCGGCGAACACCGTCTTAATATCGGTATTGTCTATTTCAAATATCTCCTGCTCATAATCATACCCGTCCCTCAGCCAGACACTGCCGCCGCGTCTGCAAAAAATAAAATCCGGAGAGTCTGTATTATCGGAATAAAATTCAGATACGGCTATCGGCGGGAGATACCAAGTCCATCCGATTTCAGACAGTTTTTCGTAATCACAGATCCATGTGCTGTGCTCAGTACGAATATATTTTGTATTGTTATACATTATATCATCGGTATCCTCGTATTGCGTGACCTTATTGTATTTATTGCAGGAGGTTAAGGATAATAACGATATTACGATGGCTGCAGATGTTAAAAAATTAAATAATTTTCTTCGCATTTTATACCTCCAAAACGCTCGTTTAAACGACGAATTGCCTGTATAGATTTATCTGTCCGTGAATCGCGGGCCAGCGCGAGGAATTTTTAAGGGTTACAACTATGTATTCGTTTTCGGTGGTATTGTTTTTTCCGAAGGACGCAATACAGAAGCCCGATTCGTTAACAAAGCCTGTTTTGCCGCCGATAATGGTTGCGGTTTCGGGTTCGGTGCCGTACATATAATTAAACAGTGTGGCGCTCATCGGCAGCCCGTCGGGGTGCTTATTGGTCGGGGTGCTTTTATACTGATATGTGGAAAGAATTTTACGGCAAAGCGGATCTCTAATTGCGGCTTCAAGTATTATTGCCATATCGTAAGCCGTGGTGTAATGATTCTTATCAAACAGCCCGGTCACATTTGTGAAATGAGTATTTTTAAGTCCCAATTCCTTAACCTTTTTATTCATCAGCTCGACAAACTGCGCCTCACTGCCTGAAATTTTGATTGCGAGAGCGATCGCCGCGTCAGCGCCCGACGGTAAAATCGTGCCATAGAACAAATCGGTCATTTTAATGACCTCGCCGCTCGAAAAGCCCGCTACGGTGGCCTCGGCAACATATAACGGATCTGTAATATCGGCGGTCATTGTAAAGGTATCATCGTAGCTTTTTATATTTTCCTGCGCGACTAAAACGGTCATAATTTTAGTGGTTGAAGCGGGATAAAGGCGCTCCTCGGCATTGCGCGCGGCTGTGACCTTGTGGGTGCTTAAATTTACAATTATTGCCCCGCCCGCGTCATTTGACGCGGGAATCTCCGCAGTATCCGCGCTGAATTCATAGCTTATGGGAGGCTCGGACTGCTCATCCGGCTTTGTAGAAAGTGCCGTCGAGGTGCCGCTGTTTTCGTCCGACACCTCATTACGGATTGTCCTTCGCGTAACAACCGAAACCGTTACGGCGACAATTGCCATAACCGCAACTACGGCAATTATTGCCGCGGGACGGATTTTTATGACCCGGTAAAGCGGGCTTTTATGCGTTTTTTTATGAGTCGGTTTATATGCGGAAGCGTGTTTTTCTTCGTGAATATTCTCATCAGAGGTATTATTTGACAGCTTTTTTTCAAGCGCTTTCATATATTCGCTGTAATCGCTTTGAGCCATAATAACACCCCCTGAAAATTAAATTAAATTCAACTTAAAAATTCATTTTTGCGGCAACATGTGCGGCGGCAATTTCCTTTAAAACACGGTCGCCTTCGTCCGGAATATCCTGCACTGTTATTTGGATTATACCGCATATTATGGGCGGAATAACATTTGAAATTCTGAAATTTTTCTCTTATTCCGAGCAAAAGTCAAGCTGTTTTATAAGGCTGCCTTCGCAGTCACCCTCAGCATACGCCGTTTGCAGGTGTAAATAGCACAGTCCGTTTGGTGCACTCACCTGTGCGGAAAGCTGTTTTACCTGTTTGCCGTTAATAAACAGCACCGCTGTGTTAAGCGCCGTATCAAACCTTATTTCCGCCTCGTTCCAGCTTTCGCAGTCTGTCTGCTCTTTTGTTATAATATCGGTAAAAACCGCGTCATCCCTTACGGTAATATCGCAAGGATTCTGCCAGTAATCCAAAAGCGATACCCTGAGCCCGGTACCGTTTACCCTCAGCTTTATTTTCACACTGCCCTTGTGCGCTGCGGGGAAATTCCAAACAAGCCCCTGCACATTGTTTAAAAGCCTGTCGTCATTGGTGTTCTTTATCAGCACAACCTCGCTGCGGTCGCCGCAGGGGTCGGGCACGGGCACCGCGCCGTTTGTGCGGTTCCATGCGCAATGTCCCGGAAAGCTGCGCATACCGCCCGAAATGCTTTTAAGGTACACCTGCGTTGAAGTATTTTCAAGCCCGCCTCGAAAATCCTCTTTTCTTGTTTTTTCATAAAGCCAGTTTATATCAAAAATCATCAGCCTGCGCACCCTGCTGTGCTGACCCACATGCACCAATATTTTATTGTTTGGCAGCTCAATCGCCTGAAATTGGTGTACGCTTTTATCCCTGCCCGAGCCGTTGCCGCCCACGGTGCGGAAATCACAGCTGTTGCGTAAGGGATTAAGGTAAAGCTCCCTGAAGCCCTGCCAGCTTTTGCCCTCATCAGAGGATATTGCAATGCAGTTTGAGTCTCTGTTTGTGAAAACATCCTCCCATACGCCACCCTTTTCGTCATTATCAAGCGGCGGGAATACCTTTTCCTTATCCTGCTCGGGCAGGGGCTTTGTATTGTTATAGAAGAAAAGTATTTTCCCGCTTGATAAGCGCATTAAATACGGGTTGGTAAGTGTTGAGTGAAACGCAGTTGGAACAGCATGCGACCAGGTTTCGCCGAAATCGGCGGAATATGTAACGTAATGATAATCGGTAGAGGTTCTCAGTATCATCATAAGTCTGCCGTCCGCAAGCTCTGAAACAGTCGGCTCAACACCCGAGTTTTCCCAGCGTATTCCCTTATGCGGCGGCTTCATTTCAAATTTATCGGTTTTCGGAATATCCACCGCGCGCCAGGTATTTCCGTCATCATCCGAGAGGTATACGACCGCGTGCCCGTCGCGCTCGGCCGCAAGAACCCAGCGCTTGATTTTTTTAAGCGGCAAAAGCCTGTAAGGAAACGCCACTGTTCCCGGCAACTGAACCTCGCGGTAATTGCCCGCAAAAATATCCCCCTCGCATATACGGAGAATATCACTCCTACATTCATCACTGCCTGCGGGGGTCAAATATCTGCCCGACCACGGGCTTTTAACCGCCGCGCCGATAGTTCCATGCTTTACATTGTATTCCTTCCAGGAAAGTCCGCAATCCCGCGATGAAATATATACCTCTCTGCAATCGCCGTCAGGCAAATCGGAAAATGTAACCTTGCCGTAGCAGCGAATTTCGCCGTCAGGCATTACGCAAAGTGAATGGTATGCGTCCGACGGCGGAACAGCCACCTCCTTGGGCGCATAAATTGCGTTTAAACGTTCTGCGTCCTCTTTGGACAGCCTGTTTTTAAGTTCCTCAAGATATTCAATCATACAAAAGCCCCGATAACAATAATTGCTATTTTAATGCCTAGTGAACAATTCAACTTAAAAATTCGTTTTTGCGGCGACATGTGCGGCGGAAAAGCTTAAAAGCCTCTGCCGGCACCGCCGCCGCCGAATGAGCCGCCGCCACCGGAAAATCCTCCGCCTGAGAAACCGCCGCCGCTGTGACC
>CDYU01001957.1_pt1 | contig 14338 bp, 13 predicted proteins | sample 480701 | NCBI WGS metagenome assembly CDYU01 (sample SAMEA3182105, study PRJEB8094) | gut metagenome | biome: human; feature: gut; material: Stool; isolation source: human stools | place: Canada | collected 2013-02-26 | reverse complement strand
GCATTTGCTAATGCAATTATTCAGTAGACATTATTTGCGGAATCGGTGCTGCTTATCTTCGTATAAGGAATTGAAGCGGTGCAAAGGAAACGGTGAATTTTTGTTTTGCTTCACGGCTTTTCAGGTGCCTGTAAATAATCAGAACGGAAATTAAAAGGCAGCCGAGCGTTATTCCCACCGATACATTAAAGCGGCTGTTGTAAAGCGCGGTCACGGCGGCAAACAGGGCATAGGTGACAATTGTTCTGTAGTAATGCGGCGAAACGCAAATGCCTACGGAAAGTACAACATAAATCACCGCAAGCGTTAAAAGCGGCTGCGATACAGGCAGCATCCCGAGAAGACAGCCGAAGGAAACCGCAATTCCTTTGCCGCCCTTAAAGCGGTAAAAAACAGGAAAGATGTGTCCTAAAACGGGCGCTGCCAGCACAGGCGCGAAATAAGCGTCAATATTGCCGCGGGTCATGCGCAGATACAGAAGAACGGGCAGAACTCCTTTGATAAGATCCCCTAAAAGTGTGAGTATTCCGCACGCCATGCCGCCGTATATAAAGGCGTTTGAGGTTCCGGGATTGCCGTCCTTGCTGTCTGTAATCAGATCCTTGCCGAAAAGACCGGCGTACACCCGTGCGAAAAGTATGCTTCCCGAAAGATAACCAAATACGGTGAAGCACAGTGAAGTAAGCATTTTAAACATCCTCCGGTTTTATTATTGGTTAATAAAGGTGTTATTCCGAGCATAAAAGACATACCGTCTCAACGGTATCTTCGTCAACCCGAGAATTTTTCTCGGAGACATATTCCGTCGTTTCCAAGCGGTTGAACTCCTTGATTCCGATTTATGTAGATATTATGTACCCAAACGTGTATTTTGTCAATAGCCTGTGGGTGTATATAGGCAATAACAGCGACCTATGGACCTATTCGTACCGGGCTTTCACAAGTCGAGGCCGTAAATCAATTCAATCACCCACGTGCTTGTCCAGTGAAACCTTGAGAGCTTCGAGAGTATCAATAATCACATAGAGCTGTTCCGTCGTGCATGAATCAAGCAGATTCTGTATGTGTTCCGACGCAACCGTCTTGGAAAATCGTGGGGTGTCGTAAAGCAGAGCATCCGTCTGCACCGAAAGAGCCTCTGCAATGTTTACGAGAACCGGAAGGCTCAGCTTGGTGTTCCCGGTCTTGATATGGCTCATATGCGTTGCTGAAACGCCCGTCTTCTCGGCAAGAGCCTCCTGCGACAGACCGCATGCCTTGCGATAGCGGCGTATGCGCTGTCCCATTTCGTAGTATTTCATCCTTTCACCGCCCATACAATTAATCTACTCTTGAATTGTATGGAGATTGTGTGTATAATATAATAACCTGTATAGGCTTTTTTCAGCCCATACACTTCATATTCTTCTGGCCCCGACATATCATTAGACCCGCATCCACTTCGATGCGGCGGGTGAGGCTAAAAATCTTAATCATTTGGAGGTACATAGGATGAAGAAGAGAAGACTTACCGCAGCTGCGGTAGCCACTGCATGCCTGCTCACACTCACACTCGCAGGCTGTGGAGGTACAAACGATGTAAAGAGCGCGAGTGAGCCGCTTGCTGTATCTCGGGCTTTCGGACAGAAAAGCGTATGGGTGCAGTACAACAAGAATGACGCAATAAAGAAAGACGGAGAAATTGACCGCATTCTTGTCTTTGACGGAAACGGCAACGTCACCGCATACCAATGCGACGGAGCGACATTCGCAGACTTGAACGGTAAGTCTGACGATGAAATCGTTGAGATGGCAAAGGAGCAAGACAAGGAGGTGTTCGACACAAAACGCCAGGACGCCCTCGATAGTACAGCTCCGGCTATTGAGCGCATTCAAAGCGTCTACGATACTCTGAAAGATGAGTACGACAGCGGCACGTACACGTCCGGGCTTCGCGGAAGCGCACTGTCAGACCTAACCGACGCTGATTTAGAACAGTTGAAGTCTCTTTACAACCAAGCGCTCACCGATTTGGAAGCTCAACTGAACGCAGCAAAAGACGGTCAGGCCGCAACTAAGTCGGCTACGTATCAGGAACCGAAGGCTCAGCCGTACACGCTTCACATTGAGACAGACGGCACAGGAAACAACACGCAGAGCGAGACGATATCCTTCGACGCCCCTTCGTATTCCTTCTACAAAGCGCAGTCAGGCTACAAAGCGCAGTCAGGCGACGAAGAACAAACCCCTGCCGATGTACTCATTTGGGGTATAAACGTAAGCTCTACCGAAGCCGGGAAGGCAATTTCCAACAAGAGCATCGAGCTTTTTTCGCCTGTCAATAAGCAGACCGTCTACGACATGACATTCGCCGGCTTCAGCGGGCTTGCCACAATAGTCAACGAAGGCCACGCCGGCTTCGTGTTAGACACCCCTGACACAAAAGGGATAGAGGTGGACTAAATGGAAAAGGCAATCGAATGGGTTAAAAACCACAAGCAACATACAGCGGTCATCGTAATCGTAGTCGTTGCCGTCATAGCCGTGTTGATTGCCGCAGCATCAGGCGCTTTCACACAGCAAGACAAGACCAAGGACGCCATCGAGAACGGCGACGAGACCTTGAAGGGCGATGCGGGCACCGGCATCCTCAACAAGCTCGACGGCAATGTGAATGCCAACCCGAACGTCTCCGACGAGACGAAGGAGAACGCATCCAAGGCCGATGAGGGTGTCGATGTCGACGGCAAGCCCGCCGACAAACCTTCCGGCGGAAACGCCAACGCTTCCGGCTCCAATACTGGAAACTCCGGCGGTTCCGACAAGCCGAGCACGCCTGCCCACCAGCATTCGTGGAAACAGCACACCGCGCAGAAGTGGGTGTCCAACATGGTGACGGTCCCCGACTACGAGACGCAGAAAGTCTACGGAGCGCGTTTCTATGTCCCAACCGACGTTCCCGGCCAATACATCGCAAAAGGACCGGAGTACTGGTTCGAGAACGGATTCACGCGGGACGACCTCAAAGCCATCATATTTAACGCCATGAAAAACGCCGACGAGAGCGGCCTGTACAACGGCGTGAGTTACTCCAGCTACCAAAACATCACCAAGACCGTGCAGGTTCAGGTCGGTTCCCATCAGGAAGACCACGGTCACTACGAGACCTATGTCGACTATGAATACTGCGACTGCGGCGTGACCCGTTAATCGCGACCACTCATACCACGGCTATGCCACTACTGACATCAACGACGCCAAGGCTCACGCACGCGAGTTGATTATGCAGGGTGTGCCTGAAAACTATGGGGCCGTTTCGACGATGTTGTTCATAGGCTTCGCCTCCTTTTGTGTTTGAAAAACAAAAAAAGCGGCGAACCCGAGTCATGACATATTGGAAATAAATCCATATGCCACAACTCGGATTCGCCGCTTCTCACTTTGTGTATGTGGAATCGTGCAAGTTATATCCGCTCAGTATCGGGCGGACAGTGAACCCACTTTGACGCTGTGCTCCGTCACCATAAACCCGTCACGGTCTATGGCTTGTGCAGGGCTTATTGGCGTTGCCTGCTAAGGAACTTATGCTCACGAATCTTTGTTGCTATTCATTGCCGCCCATACCAAGCTCGGACGGAGAGATATTCACATAGGCATAGCTCTTGACCGATTTTTCTCGGGTTAAGAGAGCTACCGTCTCAACATGCGAGGTGCGGGGAAACATATCGACAGGTGTGTACTCTTTAAGAGAATATCCCTTTTCCGCGAAAATTTTAATATCCCTTGCAAGGGTTGCGGGATCGCAGGAGACATATACGGCGCGTTCGGGCGAAAAGCGCTCGGCAATTGTGGCTATCAGCTCCGCAGAACAGCCCTTTCGCGGCGGGTCTACTATTACAACATCCGGCTTTACTCCCTTAAGAGCCAACTCCGCGGCAGCTCCTGCGGCGTCATTGCAGATGAATTCCGCGTTGGTAATTCCGTTCAGCTTTGCATTAAAGCGGGCGTCCTTTACCGCCTGCGGAACAATTTCAACGCCGATTATTTTTTCAGCCCTTTTTGCAAGTGAGAGCCCTATAGTGCCTGCGCCGCAATATAAGTCGAGCACGGTTTTACCGTCGGGCTCGGCATATTCCGCAGCTTTTTTGTAGAGCAATTCGGCGGTCGCGCGGTTTACTTGATAAAAGGAAATGGGAGAAAGGCGAACTTTTATTCCGCAAAGTATATCCGTAATGTATTTTTCGCCCAAAAGAACCCTGCATTCCTCGCCCAAAATCACATTGGTTTTTTCGGTGTTGATATTTATTTGAATGCTCTTTACCGCGCTGCAGGCTGCTGTGACGCGGTCGGTAAAATCATCGGAGTAGGGAAGTGTCTTACCGTTGATAACGGCGCACACCATAATTTCCCCGGTCGCTTCGGCTATTCGGAGGTATATATGGCGCAGAAGCCCGGAATGCCTTTCCTCATTGTAAACAGAGATATTGTTTTCTATGATCCAGCTTCGGCAGGCATCGGTTATCTGTGAAAAGGCTTCGGGCTGCAAAGCGCAGTCGCGGCATTTAACGATTCTGTGGGAATGAAAGGCATAGAAGCCCGCCTCTCCGTCTGCCGTGAGCGGATATTGCGCCTTGTTGCGGTAGCGGTCGCTGTTGCCCGAGCAAATTATCGGCATGGGCGGCATATCTGTTCCGCCGATTCGTTTTATCGCTTCATATACCTTATCGGATTTGATTCGGCATTCCGTGTCATAGCTTATATGGCGATATACGCAGCCGCCGCACTGCGAAAATGAGGGACAATCGTTTTCCGCTCTATCGGGCGACGGCTTGATGATTTCGATAAGCTTTCCGTAGGCAAAGCTCTTTTTGACCTTGAGGATTTTCACCAAAGCCGTATCGCCGATTGCGGTCATCGGAACGAAGACAGCCATGCCGCCGCATTTGCCTATGCCGCTGCCGTCTGATGTCATATCGATTATTTCAAGAACGGTTTCATCGTTTTTTTGCAAAATATTCTCACACCTTGACTATTGAAAATACTGAATTACGCCTTTTTGTTTTGTGCAAAAAGTAAAAAATGCGCAAAATTCATTTTTTTGTAACAAATTTCTTGACAAATTGACGCATTGTGTTAAAATAAAAACATAAATTTTATTTGTATAAAAGCGGCAGGGTAATAATTCTGTCGTTTTTCTTTTTTTGCCTGTGCTTTCTTAATGTTCGGCAGGCTTGTGCGGGTCTGCCTGTTTTCATTCCTCATTCTGTGAGCGGCATTTTGAGTTTTTCTAAGGCAGACATTTTTTATCACGCCGCTTTCATAAATTATAAGCTTAAAAGCGAACAAAGTCAAAGAAAAACCGAATTCAGTCATAATATTACCAATTTTTGACTTGACACAACTCTTCGCAGCGCTTATAATATCAGCGTAAAAACAAATAATTGTTTTTAGAATATTTTATGGATGGAGAATGTAAAATGGATTTATCGGAACTGTTAAACAACAGTCGGTTATCGTCTGTATGCGATCACCTGGTGAACGGCGGCGATTTGGACGAATATCCCGAACGGCAGAGCTATGCGGAAGAAATCAAAAATTCCGAAAAAGCGCTGTATGCCCTTGCGGATAAATACGGCAGCGACTCATCGGAGCAGGATGAAATATCCGATATTATAGGCGCTTCGCTCAGCACGCTTCGCAGAACCTTTTTTGAAATGGGAATGATTTCCGGCATAAAATTCGCAGAGGATGTTCATAAGGGCGCGCAGGAGCTGAAAAGATAAACGGCTGAATGCGTATAAAAAGCCGCTATTTTCGGCTTTTCAGCGTTGCAATCTGTGCGCGGTATTCAGCGGGGGACAGATCCGTTATCTGCTTAAAGGAACGGTTGAACGAGCGTATTGTTCCGAAGCCGACCTCCTCGGAGATCTCGGCGATTTTTTTATCTGTTTCCCTGAGCAGCGCGCACGCCTCATTGATTCGCAGATTATTTATATACTCGTTGAAGTTTTGACCTAATTTGCGGTTAATGAGGTGGGAAACATAGTATTTGCTTAAGTGCAGTCTTTCCGCAACCGAATCGAGGGTTATTTGCTCGGTGAAATTGTGCGTGCAGAAATCCATAATGCCGTAGAACGCGGAATTCTTTTCAAAATTTGCGTTTTTCAGCACGAAATGGGGCAGCATAATACTCATTGCGATATTTATGCAGCCAATAAGCCGCATTTTTCCGTATTCGGATCTATCACAGTAAAGGGTATGGATTTTTCCGAACAGCTCGCACAGCTCATCGGTCTCGTCTGCCAAAATGACATTTTTGTCCGGAATGCTTTTGGAAATTTTATCCGAAAATCCGCAAAGTATTTCAGATGAAAAAATCAGCACCATATATTCGCCGCGCTCTATCGTTTCGTAATAATGAATCTGATTCGGAAAGGCGATAAAGGTGTCTCCGGGGTTTAAGAGATAGCCGTTTTTATCGGCATATGCCATTGATTGCCCGCTTATAGCATAAACAATTTCGATTTCCTTATGGAGATGCATTGTTTCACCCAGAATGGAGGAACAGTTGAATTCAATCAGATTGGTTTTATTTTCGTAAATAACATCCATTGATCGGACTCCCTTGCGGCACCCGTACAAGCGCCGCTGAATATAATGTCAGTAAAAGGGGGGACTGACGGTGAAAACATTGAAGGACATTGATCCCGGTGCCGCTGCGGCAGTTAAAGAAATTACCGTGGGAGGAGACATGCGCAGGCGGCTGCTCGATATAGGGCTTACGCCGGGAACAAGGGTGGAATGTATAGGAAAAAGCCCCGGCGGAGATCCTAAAGCGTTTTTAATACGCGGCGCGGTGATTGCACTGCGCGAGGAGGATTGCGCCGGGATATTTGTTTCTGAGCTTTAGAAAAGCCCGGATATAATTCCGTTTTCGTCAATATCTATACGCTCAGCGGCAGGGTGCTTCGGCAGTCCCGGCATGGTCATGATATCGCCTGTGAGAACAACGATAAAGCCTGCGCCCGCGGAAATCTTAACATTTTTAACGGTCACCGTGAAATCCTCGGGAGCGCCGAGAAGAGCGGGATCATCGGAAAAGCTGTACTGCGTTTTCGCGATGCAGACAGGGAAGCCGGCAAAGCCGTTTTCATTAAGGGCTGCAATCTGCTTTTGCGCGGCGGGAAGGATATTAATTCCTTTTCCGCCGTATATTTTTTTGACTACGGCCTCTATCTTTTCTTCAATAGTGCCGTCAAGCGAATAGCTGAAGGTGAAATCGCCCTTTTCCTCCTCGCAGAGTCTAACAACCTCGCGTGCCAATTCCTCGCCGCCCTTTCCGCCGTCCGCCCAGACGGTGGAAAGCACGGTATTTACGCCGAGCTCCTTGCATTTCTTTATTATAAAATCAATTTCGCCGTCGGTATCGGTCGGGAAGCGGTTGATTGCCACAACGCATGGCAGCTTATAAACGCTTTTAATATTGGAAACATGCCTTAAGAGATTGGGAATACCCCTTTCGAGCGCTGCAATATCTTCTGTATCAAGGCTCTTTTTATCAAGCCCGCCGTGCATTTTAAGCGCACGGACGGTGGCGACCATAACTACCGCAGCGGGGGTAAGACCCGCCGCTCTGCATTTTATATCCAAAAACTTTTCAGCACCGAGATCTGCGCCGAAGCCCGCTTCGGTTACCGCGTAATCGCCGAGCCGCATTGCAAGACGGGTTGCCGTCACGGAGTTGCAGCCGTGGGCGATGTTCGCAAACGGCCCGCCGTGCACCAGCGCGGGAGTTCCCTCAAGCGTCTGCACGAGATTGGGCTTTAATGCGTCCTTTAAAAGCGCAGCCATCGCGCCCTCTGCCTTAAGCTCGTCGCAGGTGACGGGCTTGCCGTCAAAATTATAGCCTACTATTATGCGCGAAAGCCGTTCCTTCAGTTCGGTTATCGATTGTGAAAGGCAGAGAATAGCCATTATTTCGCTCGCAACCGTAATGTCAAAGCCGTCCTCGCGCGGAACGCCGTTTGCAACGCCGCCGAGACCGTCCACAATATTACGCAGCTGTCTGTCGTTCATGTCAACGCAGCGCTTCCAGGTTATGCGGCGCACATCGATTCTGAGCTCATTGCCCTGCTTGATGTGGTTATCAAGCATTGCGGCAAGCAAATTGTTTGCCGCGCCTATTGCATGAAAATCACCCGTGAAGTGTAAATTAATATCCTCCATCGGCACGACCTGGGCGTATCCGCCGCCCGCAGCGCCGCCCTTTATGCCGAAGACGGGGCCGAGAGACGGCTCACGGAGCGCTACCATAACGTTTTTTCCTATTCTTTTAAGACCGTCGGCAAGACCGATGGTGGTGGTGGTTTTGCCCTCGCCCGCGGGGGTGGGTGTGATGGCGGTAACGAGTATGAGCTTGCCATCCGGGCGTTTATTTTCCTTCATGATTGAAAGGTCAATCTTTGCCTTGTATCTGCCGTAAAGTTCAACATATTTTTCATCTATTCCGGCTGCCTCTGCAATTTCCGAAATAGGCTGCATTTTGCAGCGGTGAGCGATTTCTATATCTGATAAATAGGACATTTTCAACACCTCGGCGAATTAATTAATAAATCGGATAACGGGAGCAAAGCTCGGTGACCTCGCCTGTGATAATTTCCTTATTCGGCTCAAAATCGTTTGCGCAAAGGGCTATCCATCTTGCAATATCCTTCATTTCCGCTTCCTTAAAGCCGCGTGTGGTGACCGCAGGCGTACCGACTCTGAGGCCGCTTGTGACAAACGGGCTTTGCGGATCGTTCGGTACGGTGTTTTTGTTTGCGGTGATATGCACCTCGTCAAGCCTGTGCTCAAGCTCCTTACCGGTAATACCGTTTTTAATGAGCTTTAATAAAATAAGGTGATTATCCGTTCCGCCGGATACTATATCAAATCCCTCATCCTGAAGCGCAGAGCAGAGCGCCTTGGAATTTTTGAGTATCTGCTGCTGATATTCCCTGAATTCGGGTGTGAGAGATTCGCCTAATGCCACCGCCTTTGCAGCGATTATGTGCATAAGCGGCCCGCCCTGCGTGCCGGGAAAAATAGCCTTATCTATTTGCGCGGCATATTTTTCCTTGCAGAGAATAAGTCCGCCGCGCGGCCCGCGGAGGGTTTTGTGGGTTGTGGTGGTCACAACATCGGCATACGGCACCGGCGAGGGGTGAAGTCCTGCGGCTACAAGTCCCGCAATATGCGCCATATCCACCATTAAATACGCGCCGACCTCATCGGCAATTTCACGGCAGCGCTTAAAATCAATTATGCGTGAATATGCGCTTGCACCCGCAATTATCATTTTCGGCTTGCATTCAAGCGCTATGCGGCGCATTTCTTCATAGTCAATCATTTCGGTTTCGGGGTTTACGCCGTAGGGAACAACATTAAAATATTTGCCCGAAATGTTGACCGGCGAGCCATGGGATAAATGCCCGCCCTGCTGCAGATTCATGCCCATAACGGTGTCACCGGGATTTAAAAATGCGAAGAATACCGCAAGATTTGCGCTTGCTCCGCAGTGCGGCTGAACATTGGCATGCTCTGCGCCGAAAAGCTTTTTCGCGCGTTCTCTCGCGATGTTTTCAACCACATCAACGCACTGACAGCCGCCGTAATACCGCTTGCCCGGGTAACCTTCCGCATATTTATTGGTAAGCACACCGCCCGCAGCCAAAAGCACAGCCTTTGAAACGATGTTTTCGGAGGCTATAAGCTCAATATTGTGCTGCTGGCGCTCAAACTCGGCATGGCAGGCGTCCGCCACCTCGGTATCATAATTTTTAAGCTCTTCAAAAAAATTCATATAATTTCCTCCTATACGTTTAAAACCGCATTTATGCTTTCGGTATTGTATTTTTTAAGTATCGGGTCAATAACGTCCCTTATAAATTCTTCAGTCTGCGAAACGCTTCTGCCGATGTATTTCCGAGGGTCAAGCTCCTTTATTATTTCTTCCTTTGTAAGCGGAATACGCTCGTCCGCAGCTATACGGTCTATAAGATCGTTAGCCCCGCCCTCAAGCTTTACCTTTGCGGCAGCCGCATGGGATAAAACACGGATTATTTCGTGCAGCTCCTGGCGGTCGCCCCCGCGCTTTACGGATTCCATCATAATATTTTCTGTTGCCATAAAGGGCAGCTTTTCCATCACTCGGCGGTTAATAACCTTTTCATAGACCACAAGGTCGGAGGTTACATTTATGTAGATATTGAGTATGGCATCCACTGCCAAAAACGCTTCGGCAACGGAAATGCGCTTGTTTGCACTGTCGTCAAGCGTGCGCTCAAACCACTGCGTGCCTGCGGTCATTGCGGGGTTTACGGCGTCGATTATAACATATCTTGCAAGGGAGGAAATGCGTTCGCAGCGCATGGGGTTGCGCTTATAAGGCATTGCGGATGAGCCTATCTGGCTTTTTCCGAACGGCTCCTCCATTTCCTCAAAGGATTGCAATATACGCATATCGTTTGAAAATTTATATGCGCTCTGCGCAAAGCCCGACAGCACCGAAAGGAAATACGAATCGGTTTTTCTTGAATAGGTCTGCCCCGAAACCGGTACGCAGGCGTCAAAGCCCAAATCCGCGGCTATCAGCGTTTCAAGCCTTTTAACCTTTTCCTCGTCCCCCGAGAAAAGCTCCATAAAGCTTGCCTGTGTGCCGGTTGTGCCCTTTGAGCCTAAAAGCTTTAAATTTTCAAGCTGGAATTCAAGGTTGCGAATATCCTGCGACAGCTCATACATCCAAAGCGTTGCGCGCTTGCCGACGGTTGTAAGCTGCGCGGGCTGCAAATGTGTATAAGCAAGGCAGGGGAGAGCCTTGTATTTCAGCGCAAATTCAGAAAGATTTTTAAGCACCTGCGCCGCTTTTTTCATAATAATGCCTGACGCCTCGCGCAGGATTATAACATCGGTATTATCACCGACATAGCAGCTTGTTGCGCCCAAATGAATTATGGGTTCTGCCTTCGGGCACTGCACGCCGAACGCATAAACGTGCGACATAACATCGTGCCGCACCTCTTTTTCGCGCGCCTCGGCGACATCGTAATTAATATTGTCCTTATTGGCTTCCATTTCGGCTATCTGCTCGTCGGTAATGTTAAGCCCTAACTCCTTTTCCGACTTGGCGAGAGCAATCCACAGTCTGCGCCAGGTGCGGAATTTAAAGTTTTCCGAAAAAATATGCTGCATTTCGTCGGAAGCATAGCGGGTTGAAAGCGGTGAAATGTAAAAATCTTTGTTATCAGGCATAAGCGGCTCCTTTTCAACTATATATAGTACATGAGGATTATACCATACCCATTATATTTTGTCAATTGCCGCAAGGCATATTTTGGCTTGAATAAGGCGTATTAATGTGCTATAATTCTTTTGCAATTCTCAAAGCAGGTGACTTTTAATGAATAATGAAAATGAAAAAATAATAAAGCTTTTAAGCGGCATCAACGCCGCTCAAAACGAGATGATTTCCGCGGTTTCGCACCGCACAGGGCACAACGCCGAGGAAACCGCAGTGCTGCTGCGAATTTTTGATTTGGGCAGCATTGCAAAAATCCCGGCGGACGAAATACCCGAAAGACTAAAAGCCGAGAACATGGTCGAGATAAAAGCCGACGGCTCTGCCGTGCTTACCGGCAAGGGTGCAATCGCCGCAAAGGCAATGAGCATAAGCCGTGAAAAATTTTCCTCGCAGCTGCTTCGCGATATTACGCCCGAAGAGCGGTTTGTACTTATAAATGTGCTTGAAAAGATGCTGAAAAACACTTAATTAATGCCTGCTGAACAATTCAAAAGTACCTTAACCCGAGCATGTAGGTGTAAACCTTTGAATTGTTCAGGTGCAAGGTTTTTTCGCAATTTTGCGCAAAAACCTTGCACTTTAAAAAGAATCACATTTTGATTCTTTTTAAAATCAGGCGACAATCAATGGAAACTGACGGTCAAAACAAAGGTTTTGACCCATAAAATCGAGATTTTAACTCGATTTTATATAATTGCATTTGCTGATGCAATTATTCAGTAGACATTAATTATTAACAAAAATTTAATTTTTAAATTGCGGTATTGACTTTCCCTGATTTTCGATTATAATGTATATTGTACGAAAGAGAGAGGAAGAATATTCCGGTACTTTACCGGTTGCCTTTTTCTCACGCTTAATATTGTTTGGAGGAATCAGATATGAAAATTAAACCTTTGGCCGATAATGTCGTCATAAAGGCGACCGAAGCGGAAGAAACAACAAAAAGCGGCATTGTTTTAACATCCGCCGCAAAGGAAAAGCCGCAGGTTGCGGTTGTTGTAGCCGTAGGCCCGGGCGGCACGGTTGACGGTAAAGAAGTTAAAATGTCCGTTAAAGAGGGCGATAAGGTAATCGCCGCTAAATACTCGGGCACGGATATAAAAATTGACGGCGAGGAATATACAATTCTCCACCAGTCGGATATTTTGGCAGTAGTTGAATAATCGGAGGTAATTTATTATGGCTAAAAATATTGTTTTCGGCGAGGAAGCAAGAAAATCGCTTCAGGCAGGCGTTGATAAACTGGCAGACGCCGTAAAGGTAACCTTAGGACCCAAGGGCAGAAACGTTGTTCTCGATAAAAAATACGGCTCGCCCCTTATCACTAACGACGGTGTGACTATAGCAAAGGAAATAGAGCTTGACGACCCGTTTGAGAATATGGGCGCGCAGCTTGTTAAGGAAGTATCTGTTAAGACTAACGACGCCGCGGGCGACGGTACTACCACCGCTACCGTTTTGGCACAGGCTCTTATTAAAGAGGGCATGAAGAATGTTGCCGCGGGCGCTAACCCGATGGTTGTAAAGAAGGGCATAAAGACCGCTGTTGACACCGCTATTGATACGGTTGTAAAGAACTCCAAAAAGGTAAGCGGCAGCGATGATATCGCGCGTGTTGCAACCGTTTCTTCGGGCGATGAGGTTATAGGCAAGCTTATTGCCGAGGCTATGAGCAAGGTTACGGCAGACGGCGTTATCACCGTTGAAGAATCAAAGACCGCCGAAACATACTCCGAGGTTGTTGAGGGTATGCAGTTCGACCGCGGATACATTACCCCCTATATGGTGACCGATTCCGATAAGATGGAGGCTGTGCTTGACGACGCTCTTATCCTTATAACCGATAAGAAGATATCCAACATTCAGGAGATTCTGCCGCTGCTCGAGCAGATTGTCCAAGCAGGCAAGAAGCTGCTTATAATCGCAGAGGATATTGAGGGCGAGGCTCTTTCAACCCTTATCGTTAACAAGCTGCGCGGCACATTCACCTGCGTTGCGGTTAAGGCTCCGGGCTTCGGTGACAGACGCAAGGAAATGCTCCGCGATATAGCTATTCTCACCGGCGGTGAGGTTATCTCCGAGGAGCTCGGACTTGAGCTTAAGGACACCACCATGGAGCAGCTCGGCAAGGCGCGTCAGGTTAAGGTTACAAAGGAAAACACCATTATTGTTGACGGTGCAGGCGATTCTGCTGCCATTAAGGACAGAGTAGCCCAGATAAGAAACGAGCTTGCAGCCACAACCTCTGATTTTGATAAGGAAAAGCTTCAGGAAAGACTTGCCAAGCTTGCAGGCGGCGTAGCCGTAATCAAGGTCGGTGCAGCTACCGAAATTGAAATGAAGGATAAAAAGCTCCGCATTGAGGACGCTCTTTCCGCTACTAAGGCTGCCGTTGAAGAGGGCATTGTCGCGGGCGGCGGCGTAGCACTTATTAACGCTATTCCGGCGGTTAAGGCACTGCTTGATACCGTTTCAGGCGATGAAAAAACAGGCGTTAATATCGTGCTTAAGGCTCTTGAGGCTCCGATTAAGCAGATTGCGTTCAACGCAGGTCTTGAAGGCTCTGTAATTATAGATAAGATCGTAAACAGCGGCAAGGTGAACTACGGCTTTGACGCTTATAACGAGACCTATACCGATATGATAGAAGCGGGCATTGTTGACCCGACCAAGGTTACACGCTCTGCTCTTGAAAACGCGGCTTCCGTTGCGGCAATGGTTCTTACTACCGAGAGCCTTGTTGCCGATAAGAAGGAGGATGCAGCCGCTGCAAACGCAGCCGCAGCCGCTGCCGCACAGGCCGGCGGAATGTATTAATCCGCAGCACGGTTAAGGCAAAGAATAATAGTTTAGAGCAAAGAAAAAATCCTTCCCGATATTCGGGGAGGATTTTTTGCGTATATGTATTTTCAATATCTGCAAACGGTCAAGGCTTTATATTAATGCCTGCTGAACAATTCAAAAGTACCTTAACCCGAGCATGTCGGTGTAAACTTTTGAATTGTTCAGGTGCAAGGT
>CDYU01023053.1_pt1 | contig 14404 bp, 23 predicted proteins | sample 480701 | NCBI WGS metagenome assembly CDYU01 (sample SAMEA3182105, study PRJEB8094) | gut metagenome | biome: human; feature: gut; material: Stool; isolation source: human stools | place: Canada | collected 2013-02-26 | reverse complement strand
TCAGCCTGTGGTTCGGGCGGTGTCTGCGGTTTAGGCTTTGTTCCGAGCATTTTTAAAAGCTCTGCCGCTGCCTGTTTTGCTTTCGGGTTTTTCTTCTGCTGTGCATCGTTAACGATTTCTTTTGATTCCGTTAAATCGACAGGATCAACGATTTCATCACACAAACCGAGGTCAAAAGCCTCTTGTGCGGTCAGAAATGTTTCAGCATCGAGCAACGGTTCAAGCTTTTCTCTTGTGAGCTTTTCGCCTGCGTGAACAAGATAAGAGTTTGTGCTTGCCGTGCTGATTTTTTCAAGCTGTTCAGCGTAATCTCTATGTTCTTTCGCATTTCCGTAACAGCCTCCGACCGCATGGTGAATCATCATCGTTGTGTTTGACGGCATTACAATCTTGTCAGCCGCCATTGCGACAACAGAGGCGATTGAACAAGCCATACCGTCAATGTATGCAGTGACGGGCACACTCTGCCGTTTGAGCAGGTTGTAAATAGTTACACCTTCATTGACGAATCCGCCCACAGAATTGATGTAGATTTCAATGCCTTCAATTTCACCTGCTTTTTCAATTGCTTTACGGATATATTCGGCGCTCGTAGTTGAGCCGTAATAATATCCCCAGCAATCCAGATAGCCCGGCTCAATTTCGCCGTAAAGATAAATTTGCAAAACATTCTGATTTTCTGCAATCTGTTTGATGTTGTAGTTTCTGTCTTTCATTTATTCACCACCTTTCAATGCATTTTCCGCTGTTTGATAATTTTTCGTGATATAGTAATCGTTCGCCCATTTTTCAGGGCAAGGGAGCATGTTACAATATTTTTGAGCTTGTGCAGGTGTCAAAACTCCGCTGGCAATTGACTTGTCAAGGTTGTTCGCCTGACTTACGGCATCAATGTGCCTTACCGCTGTTGTGTCAATCAGCAGATAATTGCCTTTGTTAAACTCGTCAGCTCCGAATCTCTTTTTTGTAATTTCCTGTTCAAACATATTCGCAATCGGGTCAATTGCATTGCCGATAGCACAATCCATAGTGTCTGAGAGTTGAGAGGCTTCACCACTCAAAATTGCCGGAGGTATATGCAAAGCGTTTCCGACAATCGTGTACGCCTCAGTTTTTAACTTCTGAATATCGTTAATCTCGCTGTTCGTAGTCTTTCCGGCATCGGTTGACGGCTCGGTGTAGTGCATGCCTTTGTACAGAGGCATAACAGCGTTTTTGTTTGAGTAAAATGATTTAAACTGCTTTGACAGCACTTTGTTGTAGGTTTCGGCAAAATTTTCATCGCCAAAGCTGTAATTTTCAAGCTCCAAAATGCCTTTATGTCCGACCGCTTTGTTATATCTTTCCTGAGCTGATAGCATTAACTGCTCATATGTATTGCACATATCAGACAACAAGCCATTCAGAGCAAAGTTGTTATATCTGAGGTAAATTACCTCGCTCTCTAAAAAAGTGCGTTGGTATGTAAAATTTCGGCAAGTAATACCGCTGAAAGAATCATCAATCAATGCGTGTTCCGTCCTCGAAAAGCTATCAGCAATCATAAGCTGATTGTCGGCGGTTTCAACGATTAAAAGCTCGTTATCAAAAATCAATTTCGCAACAGCCTGTGTAAAAAATTCGATTTTGGTTTGATGCTTATTCGGCGAATAGTTCCAAAGATAATATTCAGCCTTACGACTTTCTCGGTTATTGCTTACTGTAACAAATTCGCATTTCGCCAAACTTCGAGCGATAAAATCAATCGCTGTAAATAAGGCAAGTTCAGTTAAATGAAATCTCTGCTCATCGACCGTTGAGCCGTCCTCGTTAAATTCCGCTGCAACGGCATCTTTTTTAAAGAGATTTTTCACCCAGTTTATCACTTTCATCTTTTCACCTGCCTTTAAAATACAATCGCATTAAAGCAATTTTTGAGTTCATCAACCGACATCGGCTGATTTTGTTTCAATAAATCAAGTTGCGTATATGCGGCAACAAACGCCATGAATCCGTCTGTTTTTCTTGATTTCGGCTCAATCTTGCCATATATGATATTGCCGTTTTTATCCTCAACGGCAGAAGTGTTGTTTGTGTACCAGCGCATAAGTGCCGAATCACCCCAAACAATACGATGATTAGCGAAATCAGAAGCAATTAGAGGAGCAACAAGCATTTTATCTGACGGTCTTACAAGTTTTAGATTGTTTCGTCCTTTACGGTCACATTCAAAACCTAACTGCATTAACGGCTCTTTGAGTAATGTATAGCGGTAGTTATCTAACGCTCCGCCGACAATGTTGTAATGCTTTTTCTGCTCTCTCAACCAGTCAGCTACAATTTCGGGAGGTATTTCCGCCCCGTCCACTCTTTTTAAGTCGGGTTGCTGAGTATATGGAAATTTAATTCTGCCCAAATCCGCAGATTGCGAGCAATACCACGAAAACGGTTTCCATACGATTTCACCGTCAATTAAAAACATTAAGCCTATACCTAAGAAGTCGGTCGTTTTCGTATAGTCGATACCAAACACACACGGCTTACCTTCAAGGTCGGGGAGAGGCCTGTTTGTAGCTTTGATATTGTCCCACGAGGTCACAGGATTCGCTTCCGTTCCCTGTGGACGGTTCATTCGCTTGGTCATAAACGCCGTATTGCTGTTCGGATCAATTTTCCAATTTTCATATTCCTTCCGAAGTTCTCGGAGCAAATTCGGAAAGTATTGCAAACTTGGATTTGCTTTGTACCAATTTTGCTCGTCGTGAACCTCTTTGTCATCGTTCAGACGGCAAATAAAATAAAGCGTGCCATTGTCAGGTGCATCACCGTTCAAAACTTCAAGCCCTCGTGCAAACTCTTGGTCAAGAGGGCCGTCTCTTACATATCCCATTGTTGTGGTTGTTGTGGTTCTCGGGAGTGGCTTTTTTCCTAAGCCGGTGACAAATACCTCAATGAGTTTGTAATTTTCATACGCATGTTTTTCATCGAAATCAACTTTGCCCGGTCTACCGCCGTCTTTTGTGCTGCTGTTAGATGTTCTGTATCTCAATACTGAGTTTGTTTTCAAATTTACAATTCTCGTTTTCGTCCAACTGAAATGCTTTTGCATTTTGGTTTTGTTGTTTTCAATGACATTGTAAATGTCATTAAAAGTAATGGTGGCCTGATCTTCTGATGTTGCGCAAATGTCAATGTCGTAGTTTTTTACACCGTTTACCGGTGTCAACAAAGCAAAATCCTCAAAAGCTAAATAACCGTTTTTGCCTGCGCCTCGGCCGACTATGATTACAAGGTCAGGAAATCGTAAAACACCGGGAGCAGAGTAGGTGCAGTTGTGTAGAGCAAAGCAAAATTTTTCCCATTCAAAAAGTTGATAAGAAAAATATTTCTGCAATGCCAAATACTTTTCGAGCTGTTCTTCATCAACATAGATTTCTTCATTCTCAAAGACGTTTTCGACAAACTTTATTAGCTGAATTTGTTCACGGCAGACACGATACTTACCGTTTTTAACAAGGTCAATGTAATCGTCTATGGCTTTATAGTTCGTCATCCGAATCACTCTCAACTTTGTCAATCGACAACCCCATTTGTGAGAGGATTGCTAAACGCTGTTTGTTGTACATTACGGCATTTTTTACCGAGGGATTGTCCTTCATATATTCTTTACCGGTGGCGCTGATAGCTTTGTATGTCAAGCCATTCTTGCGGATGTCCGCCTGCATTTTACGCTCAAGCTTCGTACAAAAAATATAACTGTCAATTAAATCTCTATAGACTTCAATGTTTGCCCCTTTCAAGGTTAGTTGTTCAATCAAGCTGTCCTTGATTTCTGCAATTTTAATTTGTGCCATTTATACTACTCCTCTCTCAAAAATTTCTCGCGCACGCACACGAGACCAAACTGTCGTGCCTTTACACCGTTATCCATAAGCCTCAGAATTTTTCGATTTTTTACCCGGGGGTATGTCTTTTTTCAACTCACCACCGCTCAGTAAACTCATCTTTTAATTTTTTCGATTCGTACTTGTGATGTTCTTTGTAATGGCAGTCCTTGCAAAGGCACTCAAGGTTGTTGATGTCGAGAGCAAGGTCAGGTCTTGCCTTGAGGTATAGCTTGTGATGCACGGCTTCACAAGGGCTGTACTTACCCACAGCACGACAGCGTTCGCATTCGTAATGTTCTTTCGCTTTTTTGGCGTCTCTGACTTTTTGCCAAGCCGCTGTTAAATAAAATCTATATGCCTTGCCCTCGCGGATTTGGCGGACGATCCAGTCCGTAGTTACTTTTCGTTTTATCATTACAATTTAATTTTATAACAAGTTTAATCGCTTCTACTGACATCTTTCTTTGTGCAATATGTACAAATGTTAAGCCCACGAAGTTTTGCACAAAGCAATCGTGCCTCTTTGAGCCAGCGAAACACCGTACGTTCGTCTGTATAGTTATTGACAGCAAACTGGGTCACTCTCAAATTTATTTCACCTTTGTGCAACGGTTTTGTTGGTGCAACAAAGTAAACAGCGCTAACGGCTTGACAGATGTAGTCTTTACCGCTGTTTGTCAAGCCATCGAGCGTGTCAATCACAGCAAGCAGATCAAGTTGTAGTGCTCGGTGCATTGTTTTATCTGCAACGACTTGTGCCTTGCTTGGATAACCAAGAGAAGCATAAAGTCTAAACTGTGCAATCGTATAATCTCTTGTCGAATCTCTCAAATCTTCGCACCTCCGATTTTCTTGTGTTTATGGCTATTGGCTAAGTAAGTAAAATGAAAAGACGCACCCGTGAAGTCGTTTATCCACATTTCGTCACGATAAAAATAATATCCTTCAGGGCAAGGCAAAGCCTCACCTCGTTCGAGTTTTTTGTATTCTCGTTTTTTTCCTTCAACAACTTTAACCTCAGGCTTATTGAGATTGCGAGATGTTTTCAAGCGCTTCTTACCATTGACATCTTTTCGTATGTATTTTGCAAGGTCAGCGTAGTTTCCGTCTTGGTAAAGTGGTGTGAAATTGATTCCGTTTTTCCACGGCCAACACTCTGTTAATATTTCTCTGACACAATCCTCAATCACAATATGCAAATGCCAATTCTTTCCGAGTTTGCCGCATTCGCAGTACCCGATGTATTTAAACTTGATTTGTTTTTTCTCTGTTCTGCGTTTTACTCTTTTAAAAAAATTTGAGACAACCCTCTCAAATTCATCTTCGGTAAACTCGCCAAACGGAGCGGAGAATCTTGCGAACCAGTCGCCCTCAGAAAAGTTGCAGAGGATAAGCCTCTGCGTGTGTTGTTCTCCTCTGATACGGTTTGCTTTGGCTTGCTTTTCGTTTGTTCGGGATTGATTGATTTGTCGAGCAAGATTTTTCTTATTACGTTTGCGAATGGACTTGTAATATTTAACCTCAAGCAAAGGGCCTGATTTAATTTCGGCTTTGTACGTAAACATATTTAATCCTTTATTATATATGTAAAAACTAAAACGGTCACTTAATTAATTCCTTGAGCGGGATAGTTAAAGGGTATTTCAACCCTTTTATTTGTGACTGTCTATTGTTCTATTTTCGCATTAAAAAGTCAGATGATATAAATATGCAGTAGTCCGTCTGACCACCGAACTACTGCTCTGTGCAACCTTGCCGCTGCAATTGTGTGTTTGATTTTTGGTGCATTCTTTTGTAACAGCTTAACCAAAAGCGGAAGTCGTCGCTTTGATTACTTTTTGAATATAGGATTAACTTGATTTGAATTTTCTTTAAGATTTTGCACACGGCAAGAATATTGCCTTACTTTAAATACCGAAGTATTCTTTGTAGCTTTTTGCGATGCCCTGACAATTGTCAGATTTAACCGGCACGTGACAAGCTACAGTTCTGATATTGTCGGCATCCAATTCCTTAAAGATTTCAGTTGCTCTGGTTTCTTCTGTTGACTTGTAAAATTTGAAGAGCAAATCCACAAAAGGAATGTTGCCAAACTCGTCCAAAAACGCTGTATCATTTTCGGTTAGTGTTTTTAAACATTTTTCCTTGTATGTATCCGACGCGTTTGACAAAATGAAAAGTTTATTATAAACATCATGCTTTGTGAGCAGGTCAATTATCTGCAAAGCAATTCGTAATACATTAGTATCGTGTTCGGCAATCGCTTTTGACAACTCCGTTAATTTGCAAGAAGTTTCTCTTGTACGTTTAATCCACTCGATATGTTCTTTGTTAGCAAAAAAAGTGTCGGTTCTAAATCTTCGATACTCTTGCAATAATTTATACTTAGCCTTGACGCAAGATTTAGCGGATAGTAAGCCTATCTTGGTACAACTGTATATGGCTGACATTGACAATACTAACCAGCGATTAAACATATCCAAGCTATTGAGTGTGGCCACATCAAGGTCACCGTCGATGAAGCCTATCACAAGTTTGTCGAGTTCCGACAATGTTTCCGCCGGTGTTGTTGGCTTATCCTGCATTTCCGCTGCAACCGTTTTTTCGTTTTCGCTCATTCCGCAAGACCTCCTTCATAATCGTGTAATCCAAGTCTTTTAATTTTTCTTGCGGCTATCTGCGCAACAAACTGACCGTAGCTGTAACTTGTGCCGTGCTTTGCGTTGTAATCAGAACAGTAAAGACACATCCTGTCTATTCGGTCGAGTTTCTTCTTGCGCCCTCGTTTCTTTTTTTCTTCACTCATTTATTTCACCTAATTTCAAATACTTTAATATTTTTTCGCTTGCCTCGTCGCAACCATAACATACAGCGACAGCGTAGCCTTGTTCATTAAGGTTTGTAAGCCATTCGGTTTGTTTTTCGGTTGGCTTATTCTTACCGTACTTAAGTTCAATAAACAAGCCGTGATAACCTCCACGGCTTACCGGTAAAAACAAATCAGGCACGCCTGCCTTTACTCCTTGTTTCTTGAGGTTGGTCGCTTCAAGTTTGTTCCTGCTTCCGCCATTCGGAATATGAAACATCAAATCAATTTCGGGGTATTCTGCTCTGATGAAAGTCGTCCATTGAAATAACTTCCGCTGTTGGTCAGCTTCATACTGCTTCATCGGCAGGTCATCCTTTCTTGTTTTTCAAAATCATATCGCTTTCAATGTATAATGATTTCAATTGTCTCACAAAATCTTCATCAACAATTTCATAAGCACATATAAAGCCGTATGCAATCATTCCGAATTTAACGGCAAAATAGGGAGTACCTTTGAAGTCCTTACGCAGTGCAAGTGCCATTGTTTCGTTTGGCATATCCACAAAAGGATTAAGATATACTCTGTCAATAAACATTAAGCCCTCTGCGGTGCTAATCGGGAGCATTACTTTACCGTCGTATATAATGCTTATATCCCACATTTCAGCCAGTGTTTCATCCGCCGAACAATCCTCAACATCAATCAACGGCTTGGTTTGACTGATTGTAAATCTAATCTTATCTCTCTGCGCATCGTTGATGTCATAGAGTTTGCATATGTAATCTTCATTGAGTTCCGGCAAGCCGAAAATAGGATAGACCGCATAGCCGTCTGACAGCCATTGCTCGCCTTTTTCGTTGCCGAAAATGGAAATAATTTTATTTTTCTTGCATATGTCGAATGCTTTTTTTATTTTCATTGTTAAGCCTCATTTCAGCAGTTCGTCTGTCGTAACATTAAATAGATTTGAAATATCTATTATAGTTTTAATATCAGGTTCAAATTTTCCCTGCTCATAGTAAGATATACTTGTTCTGCTCAAACAGAGTTTTTCGCCTAATTCTTCCTGCGTTAATTTATGTTTAAGCCTTAACGCTTTTAATTTTTCGGGGAATGCCATTTTCACGCTCCTTTTTAAGTTGGGAACATACCGTTTAAATGAAACTTTTTAAAATATTCCCATTTTTCTTTTTCGTTCAATTCTTTGTCATACATAAATTGGATATCATCAAGAATCATTACAAGTTCTTTTTGGTATTTGTATTCGGGATAGTAAGTAACTTGCAAATACTTAAAGATGTCAGGATTTATGTTCATACCGTTTTGATATTTCCGCAAAAAAGACGGCATTTCAAAATCAAGCATATAGAACAAGTATCTTGAACCGATGTTTTGGGTTTTAGGAAGAAAAACACCGTACTTTGTTTCCAACTCTTTACTCTCGGTTAAAAACTTAACCTTACCATCAGTTGCCGATAACTGAATGTAAACGGTTCCTGCCTCGTAAATCTTGCCTTTTTTTACTCTTTCGAAGTCGGCAAGTTCAAGAATAGGTCTGCGTTCTTTTCTTGCGTGAGCCACGATATAATTCGTTTCCTTTTCAAGATTTTGCATTCTTTCAAGTTTGACATTTTCAATTTTCGCCTTGATAGGTTTTGTTTCTTCAATGTCAAACAAAGATATTTGTTCGTTTATCATAATTTAGCTTTCATAAAGCAGAGTATCTGCACATACTCCGCTTTATACAATGTCAGAATTTATTTCAAGAGGAGTAAAAAAGTTTATATAGCAAGCTGTGCAGAGCTTGTTATCTGTTAATTTGTTCGAGCATCTGCACCTACCCGAAAATACAATTAAAGAAAGAAGGTATTAAATGGGATTTATATAATCTCACAAGTGCAGTTGTGTGATTAACTTATTAAATTTTCAGCACAAGAACATTTTGCGGACATCAGCAAAATGTTCTTTTAATTGACTTCACCCGTTGTATAAATCGGATGTGTGCCGTCACGGAGCTGGATTTCTTCGTCGCTCATTACATAGCCGAGTTTACAGAGTAAAGCATAAAATTTGTTTAAATCCGGGCTGTTTTTTCGGCTGATCGTTTTGCGGCTATATTCTACATAAATAAAGCTTAATTTTTCATAAGTTCTTTGGCACAAAGCGTATGCCGTCGCCATAAGCATTCTACCGCTGTTATCGTCCCAATGTTCGTTGATGTAGCTGTCTATGTTTTCAGTATCTTGATTCTCGACCACTTCGCTAAATCTGTATACATTTCTACTGGCTCCTGCCGCCACTTGGGCTACAATAAATTTCACAAGCTCCTGCTTCTTGTTGCTGTCATTGAAATTTGTATCAAGCATAAAGCCTATTCTGAGAGCCTCACAGCGTTCGTCTATTTCTTCCGCCTGTTCAACAAGCTCGTCCCATCTCTGCTCTTCAAGCTTTCGCTTTTCTTCTTCGGCATCGTTCTTTTCCTGCTTTTCAAATGCTTCTGCGTAAATATAAATGTTTGAGCCGTAACAAAAATAAAAATATCTTTTCCTGCCGTCCGCAAAGTCTTTACCGATCAAATCTTTGAGCGCAAAAAATCCCGTATATTCGTAGTTGCTTGGAATTTCGTCACGTTTCTGCGCTTTAATCATTCCATGTTCAAGGCAGAGCTTTTCAATTTTTTCTTTTTCTGCATCTGTTTCCTGCTTCTTAACAGCAGAATACAAAAGATTGTCGAAATTATTCGTTCCGATTGATTTAAGAAGTTTATTTCTTGTGTCAATATCCTTAATCTGATTCAGCCTGTCATAATCCTGCAATGTAGGCTGTCGGATTTGGCTCTCTTTGAAAGCTTCTTCGTCAAGCTCGCAGAGCTTTACTCTCCGTCTGATTTTGCTTTCAGAAAAGCCTGTCTTTTCGGCAACCTCTGCAACCGTATCACCGAGGTCGAGCAACAGCTGACAGCCCTTTGCTTCCTCATAAACTGTCAAATCTGACCGCTGCATATTTTCGGTCAACATCGTTGACAGCTGTTCTTTCTCTGTCATTTCGACAACGGCGCATGGCAGTTCAGTCAATCCTGCCTGCTTTGCCGCTGCTAATCTTCTGTGACCGATAACAACGGTAAAATCCGACTTATCGTCCCAATTGTCATTGTTTGGTACAACAGTAAGGTTCTGCAAAATTCCGTTCGCCTTGATAGATTCCGCAAGCTCCGTCACATCGCCGATAACCTTTCGAGGGTTCTGTGGATGTGGGTGCAGTTTGTCCACTGCTATCATCTGTAATTTAGATTTTCTTTCCATTTTTATAATCTCCTTGATTTTTGCAAGGTTATTTGCTATGATAATATTAGTTAGGTTGCAAATAGCCCTTTATTTGCGGACCGTTGATTGTTGCAAGCAGTCAACGGTCTTTTTCTTTGTCATTTAACAACCAATCGGCACCTTTTTTAAAACCGCCGTTTAAAAATCTTAATCCGTCAAAATCTTCAGCTGTTCCAACTATCGGAATGTTGGTGATTTTCATTCCTGTTCTTTTTTCGATGGCGTTAATAATGTGTTCTGCGTAATATTCATCTTTCAGCGGATCTTCGTTATACAGATCGTTATCAAAACAGCGGACAAACTTACCGTTGTAATATAAAGTAATGTAATTATGACTACTGCATTTCATTGACCAGCCTTCAATAGTGACGGGAGCATTACACGGTCTTTTCATCACTTCTCAACCCCCACACATTCAAAACCATATGTTTTTGCCTCTGCTGATTCATACATTGAAAGTTTTTCACAGAGTTTAGTATTCTCGTTTTTATAACCTCTTAATGCATATTGAGCGTTTGTGCTATTTTCTTCGGCTTGGGATTTATCAAGGCGAGCTTTTTTTAACTCATTTTTGAGATTTTTGTTTTCTTCTCTTAACTCCTTAACATCTTTGAGCAGTTTTCTGCGTGTCGGATAGTTTCTTAACCACATTTGTTACACTCCTTTTCAGCTAATGCTGTATAGATTTCTCTTTCTACGAGCACGCAATCTTTGACTTCGCAAAGTAAAGGTGTGAAATTCGGCTCAACGGTTTCACCGTCTGAAAGTCGTACTGCATAAAAATCGTTGTTTTTTATGTACCATTTGCCATCTGAGGCTAATACAAAAATATCGCCTTTTTTCAAGTCTTTAAAAGCGATATGTTCACGGTTATTTGCACGGTTATTTGCAATGATTTCCATATATTCACCTATTCTTTCATTTATTTGATTTGCGACATCTCGTATGGATGTCGATTTTATGACAGATATAATTGAAAAAATCGTAATTCTTAGAGCGTTCGGCTCGGCGGTTGTCGCACTTTGATTTGTACTCGAGGTATCTTTCACAATCTGTATGACATCTTGTTGTCCGTATCTGACAGCCGTAGCACGGCGAATTTATCATTTTTACGCCGTCCTTTCGTTGATTGTATTTCCGCTGCCGATCAATTTGTTGAGCAGTGTAGTCAGTAATGATATATCTGCGCCGCTTGCATAGGCCTTTAGCCGGTCAATCGGTATGTTGTAGCTCCAACGCCCTGAATCGCTTTGCACTGCCGAGCCTATCGGCAAAGTCTGCTTTTTAAGTCCTTCGTAAATAAAATTAAGAGCCACACCAAGATATTTCGCCGCCACCGTGGGCGGCACATCTCTGTACTCCTGATTTGTTTTAGGGTTGATAAGGATTTTGTCGTTCATTTAATCACCTCAAATCTATATTGATCGTACAAGTGCCGATTTTTGCATTCGTGATACACTGCGCAACACGCTTATTCCAATTTTTGATAGCAGTTGCTCTGTCGGTGCTGTAATCGCCAAAGCAGGTAGCCGAGGCACAATTATCATTAGTGCACTCAAACATATACATCTCTTCGTCAGCGTCTTTTTGGTTTATATTCTCAACTGTTACCTTGCTACCACAAAACGGACAAGGCTTGATTCTCAGTTCAATCATTTTCTTCATCTCCTAAAATTTCGGGATTGTCGTAGATGTTGCCTACAACTTCAACATTTTCAGGCCAATAACTCCGCCCTAAACCCTCGCAGAAATTGTCATACGCAAACTCGAACTCTGTTCCTTCGGCATCGTACCGAACAACTCCGTAGCCGTCACCGTCTGAACGGTCAGAAAAATCAATAATATCTCCCTCAAAAATTTTCTTGCCGTTCTTGTCAACCATGCCTGTGTACTGACCAACCGTTTCGGGGTTGACCGCACCGTAGCTACCTAACACCGTTGCATCGGGTGTTATACAGCAACCTTGTTTAGTCACAAGCAAATTGCCCTCTGACCACTTACCGTTAGCTATCATCTTGCCTCTAAATAAATATTCTCTCATTACTCTTCACCAATCCTCTCCGTCAAAACTTAATTGCCCAGGCAAAACACCATCCTGCATCCACCAGTGATAAACCTCAAGTCCATTAGCGTGTTGTGTAGCTTTGCCTCTTTGCTTTCTCACTTCAAGCATCGTGTCGAATGCTCTTATATACAAATTTCGGTACTTGGGATATCGTGCAAATTCCGCAAATCTCTTCTTACTTGCCATTGGACAGCCAATGCATCCAACACGGTTAAATCCACAACTGTATAACGGATTAAGATTAATGTGTTCTTGGTTGATGTACTCCCAAACATCACTATCCGACCAATCACAAATAGGGTTGAAAATTATCTTTCCTTGTAACTGACAATGCTCAACTATCTGCCTCTTATCGTCATTGTCATTGTTAAGGACAATTTTATTCGACAGATTAGAAGAATAAGTTTCGATTATTCCCTTCGACCGTCTTTTCGTACTTTCGGCTCTTCGCACTCCTGTGGCAATAGCACGATTCTTACCGCCTGTTTCTTTCAGAATTGCACAACAATATCTTACTAACCTTGTGGGTGGAATACCTTTTTGCACTATCAGTGACCACATAGATGTCGGCTTGCCTTTGTATCTTGGCATATCAATGTTGCATTTTATTCCTTTAGATTCCAACTCCTTAAATTTATTGCGTATGTGGTAAACTGTTTCGGGAGCATCAGCCGTTGTGTGACTATGTTGGATCTCAAAGTCTATGCCTGATTTAATCGCTAAATCTAAAATAATGTCGCTGTCTTTACCTCCTGAATAACAAAGCATAAGCGGCTTATCATAGTAGCGTTTACTTATTTCTGCTCCGTCACAAAGTCGCATTATAGCAATCTTTTCTAAGTCCATTACTCTTCACCGCCCTCAATAGGCTGATTCCAACATTTAATACAGTTATCGTCACAATCATCTATGTCCGTCAGTCCTAACGCACGTGGACATACACCTTTAGGTGTTCCGTCATCGTCAAGCGGAGCATTCGGATAGTTTTTCAAAAACTCGCTCAAATAAGTTTTCTGTGGGTGTTCGTCACTCCACTTCTGCACGATTGCAATTGCCTTTTCAGGATGATACATTTCAAAAGTTATACAGCTCATACTATCAGATGTCCCGTTATTCTGACTGGACAGCGGACACTCGGAACATTTAATTTTGCATCCTTGCCGCCTTGTTCTTTTCGTCATCCTCAACTTTTCAGCGAAATAATTTTCTGTTTTTGAGCAATCAATCATTTTTATCATTCCTTTCTGAGGTAATAAGTTAAGCAGACTGCTTAAAAAACTGCCTTGGATCAACATCAAGCACCTGACATATTCCCAAAAACTCTTCTGCTGTAACCTTCTTGTTGTGTTTTTCTCCTTAAAATGCTAAAATCAAATTGTAAGGAGGTGATGCTTATGCGTTTAAATAACGACTGTGTTCGTGATATTCTTTTGAGTGTAGAAGAAGTGTGTGACTTCAACGAATCCTTTCGATACAGTAAATTTAGCAACAATTTTGAAAGGCTTCAACCATACTCTCATGACGAAATTATCTACCACATTAAACAATGCAAACTTGCAGGTTTAATTACTTCAATGTTTGCTACTGACGGTGGCGACTATTTAGAAGTAGGTGATTTAACTCCCGAAGGTCACAAGTTTTTAGCAAATATTCGTAACGATGATATATGGAATAAAGTTAAGAAGATTGCCGGAACCGTGGGAAGTCACTCGCTTTCTGCAATAACACAAATATCAGCGAATGTTGTTACTCAGCTTATAAAAGCTCAATTTGGAATTACTTAAATCTTATTGTCTTGCCGGCGGCTTCTTTGGAGCAGTCGGCAAGTTCTTTGTCTGTGGGTATCCTAAAATTTTTCGTACAATAAACCACCATTGCCCTTGTAGCAATTTTCCATTTTACAGCTTTTATGATTGCCACTACCGCTACTACGGTAGCGACTACAGCATATATGGTTAGTGCCATTTTTATCATTCCTTTCTGAGGTAATAAGTTAAGCAGACTGCTTAAAAAACTGCCTTGGATCAACATCAAGCACTTGACATATTCCCAAAAACTCTTCTGCTGTAACCTTACGGTTGGAATTTAATATTCTTGAAATTGCATCAGCGGTCATTCCAGTATGCTCACACAAATATGATTGTTTAAGTCCTTTTTCTTCGACAATCTTTTTAAGTTTTTCGTTCACAGTCATACCTTTTACCTCCTTTCAACTGTTAAATGCTACATTTTGTAGATTTCATTTTAATAATAATCTAACTTTTGCAGATTGTCAAGAGGTTTTAAAAAATTTTTTCTACATTTTTCAGATTTTTTTCTTGACAATCTGTAATTAGCGAA
>CDYU01039245.1_pt1 | contig 14493 bp, 9 predicted proteins | sample 480701 | NCBI WGS metagenome assembly CDYU01 (sample SAMEA3182105, study PRJEB8094) | gut metagenome | biome: human; feature: gut; material: Stool; isolation source: human stools | place: Canada | collected 2013-02-26 | reverse complement strand
GGTGCAGGGACAGCGTCCCTGCTGGGGTCAAGGGGCAAAGCCCCTTGGGTCTTCCAACGCCCTTGTCACCCGAACGGCGGCGGGGGGAATAGCGGCAAATCCGGACAAGTCGGCGCAGGGCTGCCGCACGCTTCCCATCGCGTCATGTAGGCTTCGACAAGCAGTTCAATCGTGCAATCAAACACAGGGGGACGGCAGTCATCCGCACACACAGGCGCGCCGCCGTCAATCAGCCGAACACACGGCAGCACCATCATCTGGTTGCGCCAGCATTCCGCCTGCACACAGCGAATCGGCAGCGCAACATCCGTTGTCAGCACACTTTCGCCGCGCAAAACCTGCCCGCACTCCGCCTGCACTTGGCAAACAACCGGAATATTCACCCGCAGAAGGCACGGCGCGGGTCGAGACGGTCGGCATCCGCGGCAGCCGCACGGGTGCGGTTCTTGGCACGGCGCAATCTCCCAATCCGCGTCACCGCACGCCGTAACGCCGACGAGCCGCAATCGCCCGTTCGCATCCTCCGGCAAACCGCCGACGTACAGCGCCACACACGCGCGGCGCTGCCACTCCCGTCCGCTGGCGAGGATTCGCGGCAATAAAACGCCCTTCTGCGTCGGCGGACAAGACGGGCAAGGTGGTCTGGACGGGCAAGGAGCTTGCGGCGGCATGGGACGGCAGCAATTCGGACGCTGATTCATGGCGATTCCTCCCATCGTGTGAGCTGTTCACTCCCAGCATATGCGCGGCGGGAAAATCGGGCACAAAAAAACCCGGCACGAAGCCGGGAATTTTGCGATTAGTTCAGGGATTCGGTCTCGTTTTCGATGGTCACATCTTCCACCGAGCGAATCGCCCAGCGCGCAACAACCATCGTCTGGTCGCCCTTGCCGACGCTCAGGGTGATGGTGTCGTCCCTGATGCTCTCGATGGTGGCGTAGATGCCGCCGATGGTGCACACGCGGTCGCCCTTCTTCAGGGACGCGAGCATGTCCTGCTCCTTCTTGCGGCGCTTCTTCTCCGGGCGAATCATCATGAAGTACATCAGGACGAAAACCAGCAGCAGCGGCAGAAGGCTGAAGAGGATACCGACAATGCCGCCAGCGGCAGAATCCGTGGTGACGGCGGCAGGGTCGGCCGCACCGGTGGTGGTGGTGGTTTCCGCAACGGCGGTGGCGATGCCCAAAAGCTTGGTCAGAAATTCCATGCGAATTAGCTCCTTTCAGTAATCCGGAATACTCTGTCTATTGTAGCATATTTTTTCGCGCTTCACAAGAGGGGAAAACGGCCTTTTGCGCCATTCACAGAAATTTTCCATGACGGCATCAAGCATTTTTCCGCGAAGCTGCGCTTTCAGACGCAAATTTGCATCTTTCAGGCACGGAATTGTAAAACTTGCGCATATTCGCTTGCAACAGGTGTTTTTTTTGATATAATGGTAATGGAATGCTGAAAAGCGCACAAACGAATGTCGAGGAGGATGACGAATGAAGAAGCTGCTTGCGATTCTGCTGACGCTGGCGCTGATGCTGCCGCTGTGTGGTTTTGCGGAGGAAAGTGCGCCCGGCGCGACAAGGACAGTCATTTTCCTGAAAGACTTCAATGCGAAGGTGCTGGGGGCGGACATCGACGAAGCGGAGGAGAAAGCCGTCAATGACTTTCTGGATGCCCTGCGGGTGATAGTCTATCAGCAGGGGACAACGTCAGCCGCCTATGAGGTGACGCTGAAAGACCAGCCTATTGTCGATTATGCCGTGCAGTTCAGCGGCGCGGATGTCTATGTCAGCAGTGACCTGCTGGGCGAGACGCTGTATCTGAACCTCGACGAGGACATGCGGCATTTCGGTGAGCTGGTGTACCGCCAGCAGCTCAGCCAGCGCGGTCTTACGGCGGAAGTCATCAACGAGACGGTATCCTCTGGGTACTACGCGGAGCAGATTGCGCAGGTGGGACAGATGGGCGCAATGATGGCGAAGGTACTCAAAAATCCCCTCTTCACGGAAAACGTGCAGGCGGAAGAAGTGCTGAATAGCCTTGCGGCGATTGACTTTACGGAGATGCAGCGCCGCTTGGCGGAATATCAGCCGTCCATGACGATTGACCCTGTGACGGAGCAGATCGAAGGCTGTGACCCGGCGATACAGGTGTGTACGTTCACGCTGACGAACGAACAGCTGGTCAATCGGCTGGCGATTCTGCTGGAAACGGTGATGCAAGTGCCTGTCGTCCAGAACTTCGCGGATTTGGCGGCGGATTATGACAATCTGATGCAGTTCATGTCGCAGACGACGACGGAAGAGTATGTGCCGCAGGAAATCGACTGGGCGGCGCAGGTACGTCAGCAGACAATGCTGTACAGCGACGCGCAGGTGACGATGTACACGGATGCGCAGGGGCAGCTTGTCAAGCTGATTGTGAACTATTCCGCGCTCCCGGACTGGGCGGAAAGAATGTCCGAGGTGGAGCCGACCGAGGGAATCCTGAAGCCCGTTACGTTCACGCTGAACCGGAACACGCTGGCGGACGGCTTGCAGTACGACTGGACGCTGGAAAAGGAAGAGAACAGCACGACGGGACGCCTCACCATCGGTGAAAAGAATGCCGAACTGGTGCTTATGCCGGATGACCAGACGCAGACGACGATTTCGCTGACGGTTGAGCCGAACCGCAGGGGCGGGAGGGTCGATGTAGAAGTGCGCACGACCTCCGAAGCGAACGGGACGGACAGCGGCATACAATTCGGCGTGTTTACGTCTGGTTCGAGCAGCAGTGTATATCGGGAGTCGAGAATTCGGCTCTTGTCTGGCGGTGAAGTCGGCTTGACCATCTACACGACGACCTTTTCGTGCAAACCGCGCCCCCTGCTGTCCGACGGCGACGTGTTGGATTTGGGCGAAATCAGCAGCGCGCGCTTCAACGCCTACATGCTGACCTTGGCGACGAGCATTTCGAAGATTCTGCCGCGCATCCTGATGAATCTGCCGAACAGCGTGCGGCAGCTCATGGACGGTACGACGACGCTGCCGAGCAGCACCATCATTTTGGATAACGCCGACTAACATCAACCGAAAGCATCACTGCCCCGCAGTGTTCGCTATAAAGAAAAAGGGAAACCAAATAACAAGGAGGAAACCCCATGAAGAAATTGCTTGCGGTACTGCTCAGCATCATGATGCTGGCGATGCCCCTGACCTCGATGGCGGAAAACAGCGTGTGGGACAATGCCGCGCGTCAGGAAACCACCATCACCATCCACGACCTGAACGCTGACCTCGTGGCGGCGCTGGGCGGGGATGACACCGCGATGGCTGCCATCAACGACCTGCTGGCGGCGCTGTCCCTGACCGGCTATCAGCAGGGCGACGAAGCTGGCTTTGACCTGAACCTGAGCGGCAAGAGCGTGCTGGGTATGGCATCGTTGACGACTGCTGCGGAAGAAAACCAGCTGATGTATGTGTCCAGCGCGCTGCTGGGCGGCGTGATTGCTGTGAACAGCAAGGACGTGGAAGCCATCAGGGAAAAAGCCCTCCGCGCGACGATGAAGATGTCCGGTCAGAGCGACGAGGAGATCGAAAAGGCGATTGAAGAATCGAAGGAACAGCTGAGCGGCAATGCGGAATACACTGCCCTGATGGAAGCAGCGGCGAACCTGAGCAGCATGACGGAAGAGCAGCTCATGGAAGAACTGACGCAGGCGGACACCACAGCGTTCATGACCATGATGAACGAAATACTGTCCGGTGAAGAAATGGCAGAAGTGACCGAGCAGCCCGGCGACTGCGACGCGGCGAAGAGCTACGTCAAAGTCACCGTTCCGCCGGAAAAGATCGTCGAGATGACGAAAGCCCTGCTGGAAATGATCCACAGCGTTCCGAGCGTCGGTGCTTACATGGATGCGCTTTTTTCCGCTGCTGACACGAGCTGGGACGACCTGCTGAAAGAACTTGATGAAGCAGATCTCTACGCGGATGACATCGTTTATGAATACTGGATGACTGAAGCAGGCGAGCTGGTTCGCATGACGGCTTCGGTGAAGATCAACAACGGCGGCGAAGAACCCCTGCCGATCTCCTTCACGATGACCCGCAACACGGCGGACGGCGTGGCGACGTGGCTTGTGACCATCAAGAGCGCGGAAGATACCGCGGCGACGCTGACCTTCGCAGGCGACTTGGAGAACTTCACGGCGAACCTGACCGCCTATGATGGCGAAGACCCCGTTGAAATCAACGTCAGCGGCAAGGGCGTCGGCACGGACAGCAGCGTTGTTGATGTGGAAATCAAGGAAACGGTGGACGGTGTCGAGCAGGGCTTCGGCGTGGTGGTGACGACCGCTACGACGATGGACGGCGAACAGGGCGTCCGCAAGGTGGATGTGCTGGTGCGCTTCATGGGTCTGGACGTTGTGACCATCACGGCGGAAACCCGCACCTGCGACGCGAAGGACGCGCTGGACGTGAGCAAGGCGCAGGATTTGGGCGCGATGACGGACAATGAGTTCCAGACGTGGTTCGTCAAGGTGATGAACAACCTGCAGAACCTGCCCATGACCCTGCTGATGAGTCTGCCGGAGAGCATGCTGACCCTGCTGATGGGCGGCAGCAACTGATACTGTTTCCTGCATTCGGCTGTGCCATCTGCTTGCGCCTTTCCCACGCTGGCGTTCGCGTCAGCCAGAACGAATCATTTGCGGTGCATCTCGGCGCATTCTCATTTGGGAATAGTATCTGCATGGGAGGCTGACTGAAAAAGTCAGCCTTCTTTTTCATTGCCGGAACATGCTGATTTTCGACCAGAAAAGCAATCCAATTGTAAAAATATGCGCGGAATGGTTGACAAGTCGGGCGGATTGCTTTACCATAGTACATGGATTATTCTGTGACTTTACTCCGCACGGCTTGCGGATGATTCAGATGGAGGAACAGGCAAGATGAGGATGCTTGGCAAGCGATTTCTGTCACTCCTGCTCGCACTGGGAATGCTGCTGATGCTGCTCCCCACGGCTGCGGCATCGGAGCTGACGATGCTGCAAGTGGATTTTCTGGGCATGTATGCCACAAGCGCGGGAACGTATGAATCCCGGAAATTCACGGGCGATTTTACCGTCATGCAGAACGGGGAGGCGGTCGGCACGATTCGCCTGACCGACTTCGGCAGCGACCCGATTTCCGTCCCCGGAACGGGCAATGTGCAGCTTGTCCCGGTGGCGGAAACGATGCCGGAGGACGCCATTATGGCGGCGAGCTACACCGTGTCGATTGTCGGCGGACGGCTGAACAAAGCGGTCATTGCTGTGCTGACGGACACGGGTCTGTTCACCGTGCACACGGAGAGCAGCTCCTCTTTTGACCTGATTAACGAGCGCGGCGAGACGATTCTCTCCTTCGACACCGACAGCCGGGGCGACTATGCCCTGCCGACGGCGATTCACACGGGGCTGTATACCCTGCGCATGACGAAGGCTTCGCTGGCCATTGAAAGCTGGCGCGACAAGATTATCAACATTGAGCGCTACACGGGTGCGGATTCCGTGACGAAGGTGAACGCTTCCTATTACTATGTGCCGCCGACGATGGCGCCGACCGCCACGCCTGAACCTACGCCTACGCCGACGCCCACCCCGACACCTACACCGACCCCGACGGCAACGCCTACGCCAACGGCAACACCTACGCCGACCCCGACGGCTACCCCGACCTTAGCGCCGACGGAAGCGCCGACCGAGAATCCGACGGAGGAACCGACGGAGAAACCCACGGAAGCGCCGACGCCAACCCCGACGGCTACCCCGACCCCGAGCCCGACGCCCACGCCGAGCCCGACGCCTACGCCTACGCCGACCCCCACCCCTGAACCCGTGGACGGCACGCTGACGATGCTCATGCGCGGCGTGAACGCGGCAGTGGCGTACCAGATTGTTAGCGAGGACGGCAAAACGACCCGCACGGGTTACCTGACCGATGGCGAGACGGTGCAGGAAGCCGACCTCTTCCACGGGACATACGCCGTCACGGTGACGCTGCCGGAAGGCACGCTGCTGACGGGCGTGAACGGCTGGCCGAACCTGCAGAAGGGTCAGGCGCAGTGGCTGGTGAACATTCAGGCGATGCAGACCAGCCGTTATGAACTGGATCTGACGCTCAGCGGCGGCATGACCGGCAGCATCGACGATCTGTCTGCCCCGGCGGAAGTAACGATTTCCGGCCAGCGGATGAGTGAACAGATGACGGTCAGCGGCGCGTTTGCGCTGAACAACCTGTATCCTGATACCTACCAGATTACGGCAGCCTTGCCGCGCGGCCTGTATGACACCGAGGGCTGGACGCTCAGCACGACCGATACGGGCGTGACGGCGAGCATTCTGGTGGAAATCGGCGCGGGCGAAACCGTTGTGCTGCCGGCGCTGGCGAACCATGCCACCGGCGACGCTTCCGGCGTGGTGCTGGGGCTGGACGGTCAGCCGATGAGCGGCGTGCAGGTGCAGCTGGTCAATCAGGCGGGCGAAGTCGCGGCGGAAGCGGTGACGGATGAAAACGGCGCCTGGCAGGCGGAGTTCCTCGAATACGGGACGTACGTCGTCCGCTATGATGCGGGCGTGACCCTTGCCAACGGCGCGCTCGTCATTAGCGACGAACCCGCGACTGTGACCGCGAAGGCGGCGAATCCGGCGGCGCTGACCATCCACGCCTTCCGCGACAACGATAACAACGGTTCACGCGGGAAGTACGAGGAAGGCGTGTCCGGCGCGACGATGAGCCTCATCACCGAAGTCAACGGCGTGGAGGTTGTTGTGGCATCCGGCGAAACGGACAAGAACGGCGAAGTGTCGCTGGCTGTGCCGGCGGGGACGTACGTCCTGCGCAGCGAGCTGCCCGCGGGCTTCGGCCATGGCGCGCACGGCAAAAATGTCAGCGCGAACATGTCCATCATGGATGAAACGACCGAACAAGTGCAAAGCAGCGTGCCGCTGACCCTCGAAGCCGGTTCTGTGACCGACGTGGGCGTCGGCGTGATGACGATGGCGGCGCTGCAGGGCCTTGTGTGGCTGGATGAAAACGACGACGGCGTGTATCAGGACGGCGAACCCGGTCAAGCGGGCATCAAAATCCGCGCCGTCGGCGTGAAAAACGGCTTGGTGTACGAAACCGAGAGCGGCGAGGACGGCAAATTCTACATCGGTCAAATGCGCTACGGCACATACAATGTCGAATACAGCCTGCCGGACGGCTTGGTGTTTGCGCGCTACAGCCAGACGGGCGGTAATCGCCGCTCCATCATCACCAGCGAATTCAAGCGCTCCGAAACGGATCAGGTGATTCTTGAACGCGGTGACTTGGAGGAAGTCCTCCTTGGCGTGATGAAGGGCTCTGACATCAACGGCATCTGCTTCCTGGATGAAAACAACAACGGCGTGTACGACGAGGGCGAAAAGACGCTGGAAGGCGTGAAGGTCGTCCTGTACCGTCAGGCCATCGGCAAGGAGCTGCTGAACACCGTCTCCGACGAGAACGGGCGCTTCACCTTCGCCAACATCCGCGGCAGCACGTTCCGCGTCAAAGCGACGATTCCGCAAGGCTATGTGTACACCATCGCGGGCGATGGCGAGTACGGCAACCTGTTCGCTCCCGGCACTGACCGCCGCGAGCACACGATTTCCGACGTGGTGCTGGAGAACGACAGCGAGATGACGATGGCCATCGGCGCGATTACCTACGGCAGCATCTCCGGCACGGTGTATCTGGATGACGACTTCTCCGGCAGCCGGATGGACGCGGAAAAGATGGTCAACAACTTCACCGTCACCCTGACGGATGAAAACGGCAATACCCGCACGGCGAAAACGAACCGCAGCGGCGTGTATACCTTCGATGACCTTGCGCCGGGGCAGTACACCGTGAGCGCGACCGCGAACCGCGGCTTGGCGTTCACGCGCACGGGCGACGGCAATATCCTCCGCAACCTCTCCGGCGGCGTGGGCGAAAGCGAACCGGTGGCGCTGACAATGGGCGCGGATTTGACGGGCCTTGATATCGGCATGATTACCCCCGGACATGTGTCCGGCGTGGTGTTTGCCGACAAGAACGACAATGGCCTGCGCGACGCGGATGAAGGCGGCTTGCTCGGCGCGGTGGTTCACCTGATGGACGAAACCGGCGACGTGGCGACCCGTACCATCGGCGCGGATGGCAGCTTCCTGTTTGACGCGGTGCTGCCCGGAACGTACCGCCTGCGCTACGAGCTGCCGGGCGACGGCGTGTTTGCTCCCCTGACGGACGGCGGCAACACCATCGCGCCGGATTCCGACGGCACGACGGATTCCTTTACCATCGGCGTGGGCGAAGAAGTCACCGCGCCCCTGTGCGGCGCACTGGCTTTGGGCGACATTGAAGGCGTGGTGTTTGCCGATCACAACGGCAGCGGCGCACAGGATGCAAACGAAGCGGCGCTTGCCGGCGTGACGCTGATTCTGACTCCCTCCCGCGAGGATTTGACGGAGCAGACCGTCCTCACCGATGCGACGGGCGCGTACAGCTTCACCGGGCTGCGGCCGGACGCCTACACGCTGACCCTGCGCTTCCCGGAGGGCATGGTGCTCTCCAAGCTGGACGGCAATGTGACCCTGCCGCTGACGCACGGGCTGAACGAGCAGCAGGTGAACATCGAAATCGGGCTGGGCGAGGAATGGCTGAATCAGGCGCTTGGCGGCGTGATTCCGTCGAAGATGTCCGGTCAGGTTTGGGTGGATGAGAATGACAACGGGCGCATGGACGCTGGCGAAATCACCCCGGAAAATGAGACGCTGACCCTGCTGGATGAAACCGGCGCGGTGTTTGCGCAGGTGCAGACCGATGCGGATGGGCGATTCGCCATCGATGGCATTGCCCCCGGCGTGTACAGCCTTGCCTACGACCTCAAGGAAGGTACGCAGGCGGCGCGTCTGGGCGACAGCACCTTCACCACCGAGGGCAGTCAGCTCGTCATGACCGAAATTGAAATTAGCGAAAACAACAACTATACTGCTCCGATGCTGGGCTTGAAGATTGACACAAGCATCGGCGGCATGGTCTGGTGCGACAACGCGGGCGAGATTGCGCCCCTGTCCGGCGCGGAGGTTATCCTGCTGGACGAAAAGGGCAGCGAACTGCAAACCGCGGCGACGGGCGAGGACGGCGTCTACCGCTTTGATGGGCTGATGCCGGGGAACTACCGTCTGCGTGTGACGCTCCCGAACGGCTACGTCGTCGTAGAAAAGGATGACACGCGCCTCAAGGACGGGCAGAACATCAGCGTGATGACGACCTACACTGCCCGCGAGGGAGAGAGCGACCTGATTGCCCTGCGCATGAGCCAGCATCAGCTGGAACAGAATATTGGCGCGGTGCAGCCGGGCACGCTGGGCGACTTCTGCTGGCTTGACCTGAACGGCAACGGACTGCAGGACGCGGGCGAACTCGGTCTGGGCAACATGCGCATCGAGCTGTGGCGCAACGACCAGCTCGTCGCGGAAACGACAACCGACGCGTACGGTTACTACACCTTTGAGAACCTGTATCCGGGCGTGTACACGCTCAAGCCCATCTACCCGACGGAAGTTGTGCCGACGCGTATGCGCACGGATATTCCGCTGATTGCGTCGATTCTGGGCGAAAACGGCGAATCGAACCCGGTGCAGGTGACCTCCGCCAGTACGACCTACACGGCGGATTTGGGCTTCGTGCTGGTTGATGACGACGTGCTGCCGGCAAACTACGGCATCGGCGAAAAGCAGGACTGGACGAAGAAGTAAGGAATAATGCGGAATGCGGAATTGCGCATCCGCGGATGGCGGGGTGCTGCGGGGCGAAAGGCTCTCGCGGTGCCCCGTTTTTTGTGATGGGGGAGGGAAGTAAAGTCCGCTTTTACGGAAAGAATCAACTGCTTGTTTTTGTGAGAATTGAAAAGTAAATAAAAGTTACTTCACTCGCATTTTCCAAATGAAAATGGAAGCTGCTTCATTCTGAAATCCCAAATCTGCGCGAATCAAGCGTTTTCCTGCGCGAAAGTGTATAGCAAAAGCGCCTTGCATCTGATATCATAGATGTTACCAGCTGAGACTGTTCCATATGGAAAAAAATCAGCCGAATCATGCTGGAAATGAAAGGACGGAAACAAATATGAAGAAACTCCTTGCTCTCCTGATGGCGCTCATGATGTGCTGCACTGCCTTTGCGTTCGCGGAGGAAGAAGCGGAAGTGCCGGCAGTTGAAATGAATGTCAGCTTCGAGGCGCAGACGGTTGCGCTGGGTGAAACGGGTCTGACGATGCAGATTCCGGCGGACTGGGCGGTTCAGGAAGTCCCCGCAGGCACGGAAAACGCCGAGAACATCCTGCTCTTCGCCGTCAACGCCGACCAGACGGTCAGCATTACGGCGCAGCTGTCCGCGATGAGCTTTGAAACGCTGCTGCAAGGCATTCAGGACGCGGGCGCGACGGAAGAAATGCTCGCTGAGCTGTATGTCAACGAAAACTATTGCCTGATGTACACCCCCGGCGACACCGTGCTGGCGCTGTATGCTTTCCTTGACGACGAGACGGTTCTCGCCGTGACGTTCCAGGTCGCCAGCAAGGAAGTGGGCGACGCGCTGGAAAACATGCCGCTGGAGATCTTCGGCAGCTTGGCGGCAGCGGAGTAATTCACTTCGTTACCACGATGCAGGACGAATGAGCGTCCTGCATTTTTTGTGCGCAAAAATGCACAAGGAACTGCAGAAAACTTGACAAATGCAACGACATGCCCGAAAATATTCAAAATACACGAGAAAAGCATGAAAAAAACACAGTTTGTGCAGCAAAGCACTTGATTTTCTCCATACAGTGTTGCATAATAAAGCATCGACACGGTGAAGCCGGCTGGTTTGGCGTGTCGATGAACAAGAAACGCAGGCAGACGCGGCAGCGCCCCTGCCGGGAAGGTGGAGCGGATGAATTCCAAGATGCTGTTTTATATCCTCAAGCGCGTGCTGCTGGCGCTGCTGACCATCTGGATTGTCATCACGGTGACGTTCTTCGTGATGCACTCGATTCCGGGTGGACCGTTCGCAAGTGAAAAGGCAATTTCCGCGGAAGCGCAGGCGGCGCTGGAGGCCAAGTACGGGCTGGACAAGCCGCTGGGCGAACAGTATGTGACATATCTGCGCGACGTGGTGACGAAGCTGGACTTCGGGCCGAGCCTGAAGCAGCGCGGCCGTCAGGTCATTGACATTATTCTGGATGGCATGAAGACCTCCGCGAAGCTTGGTCTGATTGCGGCGTTCAGCGCGGCGATTGCCGGTATCGTCCTCGGCGCGCTGGCGGCGCTGCGGCGCAACACCGTGCTGGATAAGATTATCATGGTGATTACGACCGCGTTCGTGTCCATGCCGTCGTTCATTATGGGGTCATTCCTGCTGATAGTGTTCTCAGTCAAGTTAGGCTGGGTACCCGCGAACGGCGCGACGGCCGAAGGGCTGATCCTCCCGATTATCACCCTTGCGCTCTACCCGATGAGCTACATCACGCGCCTGACGCGCTCCTCCATGCTCGACGTGCTGGGGCAGGATTATATCCGCACCGCGCGCGCCAAGGGCGTTTCGGGCAAGAAAATTATCTTCGGTCACGCGCTGAAGAACTCGCTGATTCCGGTTATCACCTATTTCGGCCCGATGCTGGCGTTCATCGTCACCGGTTCGATGGTCGTTGAGCAGATTTTCGCCGTGCCGGGTATCGGCCGCCAGTTCGTATCCAGCATCACCAACCGCGACTACACCATGATTATGGGGACGACCATTTTCCTCGCCTCTTTAATCGTGATTATGAATCTGATCAGCGACCTGCTCTACAAGGTGGTTGATCCGCGCATTGATTACGAATAAGGAGGCCTCTGCATCATGATGATGAACAAGAAAAAGCCCTTTAGCCTGCATCTGGATGTGGATTCCTTCATGCCCGCGACGGCGGAGGAAAAGGAAGTCATCTCCCGGATGCGGCCGTCCTCGACCTTTTTCCGCGACGGCGTGAAGCGCCTGCTGAAGAACAAGGTCGCGACCATCAGCCTGATTCTGATTGTGCTGATTACGCTGTCCTCCATCATTATTCCGATGTTCTGGCCGTACTCGTATGACCAGATGCTGGGGCAGACGAAGGGACGCCCGATGGACAACAGCTACAACAACCTCGCGCCGTTCCAGTACGGCAAGACGGAACTGAAGAAAATCGACAAAGGGGAATCTGTTTTCCCGCACATCTTCGGCACGGATGCGCACGGACGCGACTACTTCATCCGCGTCGTCTACGGGACACGCATTTCCCTTGCCGTCGGCTTCTTCGCCAGCATCATCGTGCTGGTGATTGGCATGATGATTGGCGCAGTCGCAGGATATTTCGGCGGCAGGGTGGACTTGTTCATCATGCGAATCGTCGATATTATCTACTCATTGCCGGACATGCTGGTTATCATCCTGCTGGCGGTCGTGCTGGGGCAGGTGCTGCATGTGGAAGGCACCATCTTAGAGAAAATCGGCTCGAACATCATCAGCATGTTCATCGTCTTTGGTCTGCTCTACTGGGTGGGCATGGCGCGCCTGATTCGCGGTCAGATTCTGTCCCTCCGCGAGCAGGAGTATGTGCTGTCGGCGCAGGCGACGGGCGCGAAGGCGCAGTGGATTATCCGCAAGCACCTTCTGCCGAACTGCATCAGCGTCGTGATTATTTCGACCGCGCTGCAAATTCCGAACGCGATTTTCACCGAAAGCTTCCTGTCCTTCCTGGGTCTGGGCGTCAACGCGCCGATGCCTTCGCTGGGCTCGCTGGCTTCTGACGCGCTCAACGGCATCTATTCCTACACCTATCGCCTGATTATCCCCGCCGTGGTCATCTGCCTCATCGTGCTGAGCCTGAACCTGTTCGGCGACGGCCTGCGCGACGCATTTGACCCGAAGCTGAATGCGTGATGAAAGGAGCTGGACAAAATGGCATTGCTGGAAGTCAATGACCTGCATACATCCTTCTTCACCGACGCGGGCGAAGTTAAGGCGGTGGACGGCGTTTCGTTCCGCCTTGACCACGGCAAGGTGCTGGGCATCGTGGGCGAAAGCGGTTCGGGCAAGAGCGTCACGGCATATTCCGTCATGCAGATTCTTGCGCCGACGGGCAAAATCGTCAGCGGCAGCGTGAAATTCGACGGGCAGGAGCTGGTCGGCGCGGACGAGAAGCTGCTGCGCACCGTGCGCGGCAATCGCATCTCGATTATCTTCCAAGACCCGATGACGTCCCTGAACCCGACCTACACCATCGGCCGGCAGCTGATGGAAGCGATTTTGCTGCACACCGACCGCAACCGCCATCAGGCGCGCGAACGCGCGGTGGAGATGCTGAAGCTGGTCAACGTCAACGAGCCGGAAAAGCGCATGAAGCAGTACCCGTTCGAGCTGTCGGGCGGTATGCGGCAGCGCGTAATGATTGCTATGGCGTTGGCGTGCGAGCCGGACATTCTGATTGCCGACGAGCCGACGACCGCGCTGGACGTGACAATTCAGGCGCAGATTCTTGATTTGATGCGCGATTTGCAGAAGAAGATGGGCATGGCGATTATCATGATTACGCACGACTTGGGCGTTGTCGCCCAGATGTGCGACGAGGTCATCGTCATGTACGCCGGTTCTATCTGCGAGCAGGGGACGGCGGATGAAATCTTCTACAACCCGCGCCACGAGTACACAAAGGGCTTGATGCGCTCCATCCCGACGGCGGAGAACAACGGACAGCGCCTGGAGCCGATTACCGGTACGCCGATTGACCTGCTGAACATGCCCAAAGGCTGCCCGTTCGCGCCCCGCTGCGAGGCGGCGATGAAGATTTGCCTGAAAGAGAAGCCGGTTCGGATGCTCATCAATGACGACCATATGGCAACCTGCTGGATGAACGTCAAGAAGGGCGTTGAGGACGGCAGCATCACGGAGGAAGGAGGAGTGCCCTGTGTCTGAAGCGCAGATGCACCAGCCATTGCTGGAAGTCAAAGGACTGAAAGAATACTTTGACATCAACATGGGCTTCTTCCGCACCAAGCCGCTGAAGGCGGTCGATGATGTGTCCTTCACCATCAACAAGGGCGAAACGCTCGGTCTGGTGGGCGAATCCGGCTGCGGCAAGACGACTGTTGGGCGCACCATCCTCCAATTGTACAAGCCGACGGCGGGCGAAATCATTTACGATGGTAAGCCTGTCAAGACGAAAGCGGACTTGCAGAAGTTCCGCACGAAGGCGACGATGGTGTTCCAAGATCCGTATTCCTCGCTGAACCCGCGCATGACCGTGTCGGACATCGTGGGCGAACCGCTGGATGTGCACCACCTGTATTCCTCCAAGAAGGAGCGGGAGGAGCGCATTTTGCAGCTGCTGGGCTATGTCGGGCTGAACAGTGAACACGCCTCGCGTTACGCGCACGAGTTTTCCGGCGGTCAGCGGCAGCGCATCGGC
>CDYU01054660.1_pt1 | contig 14665 bp, 8 predicted proteins | sample 480701 | NCBI WGS metagenome assembly CDYU01 (sample SAMEA3182105, study PRJEB8094) | gut metagenome | biome: human; feature: gut; material: Stool; isolation source: human stools | place: Canada | collected 2013-02-26 | reverse complement strand
AAAAAGACCGATAATCATTGATTATCAGTCTTTTGACCCCCCCCCTAGGGCCTTATGTTGCCTTTTTTGTAAGCTCTTGTCTAATCGCGTATTAGAGAGACGGGGTAAACCGTTTTTCTCATTTGGTTACGTTTTAGTTACGGCTTATGGTAAAGAACTTAGTTGGCAAGGATTGTCCGGGGTTTGGCCGTCCAATGACTTGTTTCTGTTAGCAAACAGAAGAAAAGTAACTGAAATAACCCAATATTTTGATTATAAAAATGTTAAATATGGAGATGGAGTATGAATCAGTAGGCGAAAAGCTCAACTTAAAATGATAATGCACGGCATTGATATTCTATTCCATGCCGATTTATCGAACTATACCAATATATTTTTGTCGATTCGTAGTCGTAAGGGAGAACGGGCGGAATACTTAAAACAAATCTATGAATCGCTGACTGTTAAAATGGATGACATGGATAAATAAATACAATACCCCCAATAAATGACTCTGGAGCTATTATTAAACTCTATGTTGCTTTTATGTTCGAAATTTGAGTGGATGGCGATATAATTTGCTGAAATACAAGTAACGTGGTATTTGCTATATGCCATTTATTAGCTTAAAATGGGTATTATTGGCTAAGTACCTGCACTTCTTTTGGTGAATACAATTTACCGGAAATAGATTTCCAAAATCCAATGTGTCTTTTTGCCCGCATGGGGATTTTTGTTCGTATATACCAAATAATAATTGGTACTGTCTTTAATCTGGCATTCAATGGATCCACGATCTCTCCGGATTAAGAAAGGTATAAATGACTAATAGGAATTACCCGGAAAGATTTGGATAATATCTTAAAATATCCTATTTTTATCAAACATAAGAGAGGTTGTTACTCCTGTTTATCCTGACTCGAAGACCAAATTTAAGTATAACAGATAGACAGTGGGAGCTGTTGTATTGTGCATGGCTCTTATCTGTTGTTATAAGGTTTGGTCGCCTGAGTTAGACAAATAAGATGCCGTGCATATTTTTTGAATTATCAAAAATATGCCATATGTTAAAAATATTATTAATTGCATTTATCTTCTTGTTGATTATCGCTATTATCTTTTTGATAATATCTTTATTTCGAATCAGGCGTATAGCCTTCAATAGGCTTGTTCTGATAAAAGATTGGCTCGATTGGTTATATGTATATAGCGACGATGCCGTATCATTTCAGAACCGTTGCAAATCTCTTGCGCACATAAAACAATTGGCCAAATACAATATTATCAATTGGGTCCCTCCCAATTATAAAATGAGAATGAAATGGCATAAATTGTCTTTAGCTGAACGACGATTTGTATGTTTGATGAATGCTGGATTTACCAATAGGGAACTTTGTGCCATTTTTCAGGTAGGAAAGATCAGCTCAATATATGTAAAGTATTATCGAATTAAAACCAAATAGCATATAAAGTTCATGATGTAGTGATTTATTTACTATTGGATTGTCTTGGTCTCAACATAATTTGAAAGGATAATAGTGTTCTGCTCGACGCATCACCATCACGATTGACAATTGCCCGGACGCTTCCCAAGTGGTCAGAGATAAAATAATGCGGCTCGGCTCTATTGTCGGTCGCTACAAAACGCCCACCATTAAACCCTGCGCTTTCCAGAGACATGATCCCATTTTGTTTCCGCTATACCAAAGAACCCGCATAGTACAATCCGTTACCGTCGGCATCTGTAGCCAATAATTTCATACCATCGGGAAGATAAGCATATTTTGCTAAAATCGCTCCATTTCGGCTGACTTTTTCTATTAAATTCAGCCTGTTATATGAGATTTCCAGGTCATTTGCTTCGTCTTGGATCATATTTCCGTTGGCGTCATAGACGAAACTCGCAGAAACACTTCCTAACAGCGCAGCCAATTGATTTCCGGCATAGGTATACGTAAGATCGTCCGCTAAAGTTCCGCTCGCAGTCCGTTGCAGCGTCAGGATGTTCCCATTATGGTCGTAGGTGATTCCTTTCTCGATAAACTGCTCGCTTGCAGTTGTTGGGGGGGCTAAATAATTGGAATTAGATTATTTAATAATAATTACAAGCTTATTTTTTTTCTACCAATTTTGTTTCGGTCATTATTGTCCAATTATTACTAATGATCACTTTATATTTTCCAACAATTCTCGAATAAGATATGCCCACAAATTAGGATTTATTGGGCAAGGTGTTGTTATAGAGGATAAACTATATTCCCCATATCTGTTATTATCCTCGTCTTTAATAACAAAGTAAGAGGGTACGCCAGCGATATAAGTAGCATTAGGTATGGTTGTTATCGGCTCCGTACTATATTGGTTAGTGTTAAATGACTTGTTTAGCATTTGTCTGTCCGTTTCTAGTCGCTTTAAATATTTTTGTTGGTTTTTAGATAAACATTTTCTTATTCTTAGGTCATTTATTTTTGAGCTATTATCAATTTCTTTAATACTTAAAACATTGCATGTACTGTCGATTGATATAACATATTCTTTATAACTGGCATTCGACTGAATAATAACGTAATAATTCTTATTGGAAAGTGCATATAGCATTTTTTTGCCTGAAATTGTATCAAATTTAGACAATACAACATCTGCTTTAGCTCGGCTTCTCAACACTAATGAATCGGATATTATGTTCTCTGCATATTGAGCGTGACAAAAACAAGTGATCACGAGAGAAAAACAAAGGATTAAAGTCTTTTTCATTGTATTATTGGTAAAATATATGGATTTGTTATGTGTCCTTCCTGATACCCACCGTGATTACTACCGTCTCTTTGCGGTAACCCTAAAATTCTTCTAATAAGATTGTCCGTACGTATTGCATTGGCATTATTTTCTGCGGGCGTTAATTTTCGTGCTGCAGGAATGCCGTGTCCAAAAACCTCATGTCCAGAAATAACAGCCCTTTCTGCGCCTTGCAAATTGGTGCCAATAAAAGAGTGCGACCCTCTTTTTGTTGGCACATTCAAACCATTGCCTGAATTGCGAATCCATGCAGTGCTTAATTTGCCGTCAGGCGTTGTCATTTTATCGCCCATTCCTTCTCCTAATGTATTGTTCATATGATTAACAAACGCTTCCGCACCTTCTGTAGAAGTAAAATCTCCACTTATGTACTCGACCTTATAAATATCTCTTGAGTTAATTGCACTTGTTATCATAGTTATATATGCACTTTCATCATCGGTCAAAGTAACTCCATCTATCGCCGAACTTAATGCTCCAACATTAATACTCTTAAACGTTTTGCCCATTACATCAATCAACGCTCGTATGTTTGCAAATTTATCACCAGCCAATATTTTATAAATATCATCTCTGAAATTTTGTGCATCTTGTTTAGTTATTCCACGTACTTCTAGTCCATTAGGGTCAATGTAATTAATCGGATTATTTGCACAGAACGCATATGTACTGATTGGATAATACTTTTCCGCCAAAGGATCGGAGGCATTCCAGCTGAGCCGGAATTTCGGATCATACATTCTTGCTCCATAATCGATGTAAGGAACATTTATGAATGACTGTTCTTCTTTCTCGTTGTATCGATAACGGTTATCAGCCAGCATACTATTTGCCTCATTCCATCTCAATCCGAATGGATAGTAGTCATTACGCTCCACCACTTCTCCATTTGCGTTGATGACAGCCCGGACGCTTCCCAGATGGTCGGAGATAAAGTAATGTGGCTCGGCTCCATTGTTGGTCGCTACAAAACGTCCCCCATTAAACCCTGTGCTTTCCAGAGACCAGATCCCATTTTGTTTCCGGTATACCAAAGAACCAGCATAGTACAATCCGTTACCGTCAGCATCCGTAGCCGATAATTTCGTACCATCAGCAAGATACGAATATTTAGCCAAAGTGCTACCGTTGCGTTCGACTTTTTCGATCAGATTCAAGCAATTATATTTCAAATAGAGATTATTAACTCCGTCATGGGTCATATTTCCAAGCAAGTCATAAGAATATGTCCCGGTTGCTGTTCCTGTCAGTGAGGTAAGCTGGTTTCCGGTATAGCTATATGCAAGACGGTCAAGGGATGCTTCATCCGCCATACGATGCATGGACGAAAGATTCCCATTCTTATCATAAGTCAACTCCTTTTCAACGAATAAATCGTTAAGATTCCCATTAACATATTGCTCCGTATTGGTAAGACGGGATAACTTATCATAAGAGAAAGCATAGGTTTGTTCATCTGCATTGGCTCCATGCCGCCAGCTCCATTCGGAAATATTACCCGTATAACTAGGTACGGTATTCGCCTTGAGGGGTTCTTGAGATGTTCCGAAATAACGCAATTTCATGCCGAACACGTCACTCGATTTTTCAGTCAACCAGCCCTGAATGTTGTAAGAGTAGTCTTCAGTGATGGCAAATGAGGATGGTGCGGGCTCAGATTTTGGTTCTATTTTTCTCATTTTGTCAAAGCCCCACCAAGTCCCGTCGCTTACGGAGAGATCGTTCGAAGTTACTATGTAGTCTTGGTCATCTTTCACCGTAAATGTTGTAGACACCCATCCTATAGACGCGTTATAGATAGTTGGATAATTTGAATCACCTGCAGGGATTGCCTCTTCGAATATCCAACTGTTTATTTCCTCATATGTATCTCTTTGTGCTACGCCCCAATTACTCACACCGTAGCATTTCAGTCCCATCCAACCATTCCAACCCGGAACAGGCAAACTCGGATCTACCTCGAATTTCCATCCCCTGATATTTGTACCTATGGGAATTTTATCCATTGTAATAGCTCCGAAATCAGGTTTGGCTGGAATACCATAGGTTTTGGCTGTCAATCTGCCGAGATCATCATATGTATAGTGCACTATTGCAGGTGCGCTGTCATTAAGTGTCGTTGTTTCCGTGAGTAATCGATTGCGGTGATCATATGTAAATTCGGTGAGTTTGATGTCGGGCTCAGTTTCATCTGAAGTCTGGTGGGATTCGTGCGAGGCAAGGATATTACCGACAAAATCATACTTTGTGGAGTAGCGGCTGATACCGCCCAAAGGAGTCTTTTCGATGGTTTGGATAACGCGCCCTTTATAATCATAGAAGAAAGCCCGCTCGACAAAACCAACATTTACATCACCATTCAATATAGCCACCTTTTCGTAGGTTTTGAATCCTTGAGTACGATTGTCCATATCATCAGGTGTAACAATATCCGCAACAGCCTTAAATAATAGAGATGTTTGTGAAATGGGCGGGTATGCCTTAATTCGGTCAAAGCCCCAGACCGTAGCCGTTCCAGTCGGGAGATTGTTCACCGTTACAATATAATCCCTATCGTTTTTTACTGTAAATCTGTAACCATCAGACACCATCCAAGCATCTAACAACAACTCGTCATTAATTCCGAGCGGAGGTTCTGTCATTGGTATACTGAACATATGAGGGGAATTAACTTTTATTATATAGGGAAACAATGCGGAAATAAAAGGATACCCGGAGTTAACCTCCATCGTGTAAGGGGTATTGTCATTAAAAGGTGTTGGAATGTGGGTATCTGTCACTTCAAATGTCCATCCGCGAATATCTGTTCCGACAAGGATTTTATCCATCGTAATATATTCAGATTTGGACTCAGGTTCGGGAGTAGGCGGATATGCAATAATATTCTCAAAACCCCATACAGTTGCATTACCTGTTGCCAGGGTATTTTCTGTAATAATATAGTCGTTGTCATCTTTGATTATAAACTCAAAGCCATCAGCAACCATCCATGTATTCGCGCCGTTAATATATTTTCTAGAGTTAATAGGCGATTCTGTAATGACGCTACCTATATTAATTTCCATATTGTCTGTTTGTGTATGACCTATAAAATCAACACTATTGACTTTCATCATGGGTGCGACCGGATAAACAGGATACGATGGGGCTGTCATATTTAGTTTTGTTACTTTAAACTTCCATCCGCGAATATTTGTTCCAATTGGAATTTCATCCATTGTTATCGGTTCGCGGCCATTAATATAGTTATCGTATAATATTTTTTTTAGTACAGTTTCTTCCGAAAATTCAGAACCGGGCTCAAGAGGATTATATAAATGATAATTGAAACGATTTTGAAGTGTTGCAGTGGTAATAGCCACCGAACTTATAATGATACTCTGCTGCATCAGACGGCCCATTGCATCGGACTTAGTATATATCCACTTGTTATGTTCTCGCATTTTCCCATCCTGAGTCATAACCAGACGGCCGCAATTGTCGTAAACCATATAGACCGGCTCCGCACCTGGCAGACGCTTCTCGGCACATCTGTTACGACCATCGTATTTATAGACGTATGCAAGTTCTTTCATTGTAGTATTCGAATCCGACAAGTCTGTAAGTTCTCCTGATGTTATAGCATCACTTAACTTTGGCGGCAAAACATAACAAAGATTGTTGCAATCATCATACACATAATAAGTATCGTGTTCCGTATTGTTATCCGTATCACCGAAAGTGCGTTCGAGAACAACACGATCTTGAAAATCCTTGAATGTCTCTACCTTCGCACCGTCTTCATTTGTCATCGTGTTCTTGTAGAGTCTATTGGCGTTGTAATAATTCGAAACCGACAGGGATTGTACGATATCTCCTGATGATGAAATCGTTTTGTTAACACGAAATAGCAACACCTCATTTCCTGCATTGGTTTCGTAGGCAAATGTGGATTTGATTCCGTTTCCCGACCGAAAAACAGAACCAGCATTATATGTTGCCACTATACGGTTCAGCGGTGAGCCATCGTAAATATTCTCTGTATATGAATAGCTATCTGCATCATTGCCGTACATATTATTATAGAATGCGACTTGACTATGAGGGCCTGAGGACAATGCTTCTTGGTAATATTGGCCGGAATTTCCGGTTGCCACATAAGGCATATACTGCCGACTTTCCCGTCTCATGGCGTCGTAATAAACAGGGGTTACAATGCTGTTTGTCGCATACCGAGATGCGCCTATATTTACAATCTGAGACGGATAACCCAGACCATCGTAGTATATGATGTCTTCAATTGATTTTGAGCTATTCTCTGTCGTGTATGTTCTTGTCAAAATAGAATTTTGGCCTGTTCCAAAACTCTGTCCTACGACAACAAACGAAATCGACAATACTGCCAATAATAATATTATTTTTTTCATAATATTTTCAGATTACAGCTTTTAAAAGTTGTATTTATATCTATACTCATTTACAATCTTATACTTATCGTCCTTTATCCTCCCAAGTCTGCCTGCCTCGTCATATTCATACCATATCTTCCGCCCGGAAGGATCGGTTATGTTCGATATACCGACTAAAGGCTCGTATCTATAAATCGTCATCTGAGCATTCGGTATTCTGGAGCGCATTGAATCCAATACGTAAAAGTCATATGCAGAGGGAGCTATCAAATTGTTTATATCGGATATATAACTCGAACCAAAAGTTATTTTCACTTGAGAAAATGTTGTATTTTTAATTTCGGCTATAGGATATCGACCATTATAAGACCAAAGGTATGCTGTGGGAATATTGTCTTGATTTGAAAATTGGAGTATATTCCCTTTGGTATCGTATAGATCTACGCTTGATTGCTTGTAATAATTTCCCGAGTCGGTATCTAGTTGATAATAGATATATGGTAAATACATACCATTATGTGCTCGGAATGTTGTTTTCTCTCCTGAAATAGTGTTGTCGTTCTTTTTCCTGGTGATTTCAATCGGAATTCCAATTATATTTTTGCTTACCATCCCAGAAAGAATATTATTGTTGCTGGGATTGTTTGTGGGATATTTTATTAGTGTTTCATAACTGTCCCCACCAGCCGTCATTTTCTCGTAATTCTTCAACCAATTCAACGAATCATATCCATACTCAGTTGTTGAGGTCATGGCTTTTCTTCCAGGAAAAAAATGAGTCTCTGTTTTCTTACTTAATACCCATCGTTCTGAATAAACATCGTAAAATTGCAGACTCACACATTTGATATCTAAAGGCATCGCATAACATACAAACCCTTTAATATTATTTTTCTCTACTTGCAAATATTCGAAGTCTGTACTTTTTACCGGATTGTCATCTTTATCAAAGCAAGTGACATTCGTTGGCAGCCCGTTATCCACATGCGATATGGATGGAAATCCGCGCACCCATATTTTACTGGATGGCAAAATATTAGCGGCATTCTTAAACCGGTAAGCTATATAACCGTTATTGATACCGTGAGTAATGTTTCTTTCTTCAACATATGAATAACCAACATACATACCTGATGCAGACCTCATAATTGGTGAATATGTATTAGAGGCAATGTTTATATAGCTATCATTCCCAGGAGAAGAAAACTTACTTGACCACATCGTTAGGTTCGAGGATAGGTCAAATCGGAAATGATAAATAGGCACTGTCATTAATATTCCCGATGACTTTCCGGAATCCTCATAAATAAAAGACCGTACAGAAGTCGTATCTGCATTATTAGAGAGATCATGAATTTTTTTAATTCTTAAACCACCTCCACTAAATACCATTCTTTCTTTTAGTAGATTGATATCAACCTTGATTCCGCAATTTTTAGAATTATTATTGTCCAGTTCAAATTTTAAACGATATGTTCCTGAGGGCAATCCTATGTTTTTTTCTGTGTATACGATATGCTTTGTGCTTCCACGCAGCGGCACATGTTTTTTTTCGTTATAGGTTCCATCTGCTGTTTTTTCTTCAAAACAAAATGGAATGAAGACATCAGTGGGTTCGTTGTTGTAAGATTCATACCAAAAATCCAACTCTAATAAGGTTCCAGTGGGGACTGTAAAATCTGAGCTGATAAAAATATTATTCGATGAATTAATATCATAACCAATAGATGTCACATGTTCTTTACGATACTCTGTGTTCATAATAACACCATTGTTCGTGTAATCGTTACATAGATATTCATTTAGCTCATATTCAAAATCGGTTCTACCACCTGTCGGATATTGAACAGAAGTCAATATGCCGTACTGACTGTAAATTTCATTAGCGGTTCTGTCTATGCCTTCAAATAGCTTTCCTCCAATAATCAGTGAGGGCGTAAATTTAAAATCCTTAGGGGCTGTTGGGAGTATTCCATTGCAATAGCCCCAGTGGTCGGATATATTTGAATTTTTAGGAGGTAAGGAATTTCTATTGTAATAAAATATGTATTTTTGATCTACTGAATTACTTTCAGGAGCAATCATTTCTATTTTATCTAATAATAATCTGCGGCGTAAATATTTTTCAGAGGTATTATCCAAATAATGATCAGTACCCAAATATGAATAATTGAATTCTACTTTTTTGATAGTATCACCCAGTTTATTTACTATGGTCACATCATTTACTTTGCAGGCCTTTTTCGAAGTGTTTGTAGACTCTATGTCCTCTCTGTCAGAATAACCAAAGTTTATTTCGCCATCACTAAAGGATATCTTTTTCAAAAGAGCCTGCTCATTTTTTGTATAACTAAAGCTATAATACTTTTCTGCCGTCGATAAATCTTGTATGTCTGTAAAACTAATATCCTCACTAGCATTTATAGGACTATATATTTCTTCCTTTGCATATTGAAATGTTATAGTATCTTGCTTTGGTGTAATAATTTTGTCCAGATACCATGCTGTTAAAACCCAAGGTTCTTGCGACCTTGGCCTTATTATTTCTCGAGTTATCGGGCTTGAGGGATAGTTGCTCATTGTAGATGTATGAATGGTTGTTTTTTCTTGTGTCGCGTCAAGAGTGCCAAAGAAGTATCTTGTACCATAAGCATCTATAACCTCAAAACTTTTCTCGGGAATATAATATATGATTTTCAAATAAACATCCTTATTCGAGATAATAGCTTCGGCTCTAAGATGAGAATCATTACCCATTTTGCGCCTATTGAAAAAAAAGCTACCAGACATATTGCCAAAATTATATCTGAATATATCAGGTTCAGAGTCTTTTTTATTGTTAAGATATTTCACGATGTTAGCATAACAGTTTTTAATAGGATGACCGAGATGAAGGTTCGCAAAATTCTTACAAGCCGGATTAAAATAGTCCGGATCAAAACGTACTGAACAACTCAGATCAACACTATTGTATGAATTAGGTTCCGGAGATTCCATATCCTCATAATAGCCAATGTGGTCACCTGTTGTGTAAGTAGGATAATCTGGGCCAAAATCTCCCCAATGTTTCACCTCTCTTGTTATACATCCTCCTGCATTTAATACCCATCCTAAACCTACGGAGCTTGCTTCTTGAGCGAGTTTTATTCCTGAAGCATGATATGAAAGTTTTATCGGTAATTTGACATCTCCTGATTGGATTTCGTATATAGGAATGCTTATATTAGGTACACCGGTATAATGTCCGACAGGTACACTGCCAAAAATTCCAAGCGAAGCTGCATTAGGAGATACGGGTACGATTTTGTCTACTTGTTGCTGCGTATACTCAGTATTAGGCTCTCTTTGCCCATAACTTGCAGAAGTCCACAATATACCAGAACAGAAAAGAAAAAGGGAAAGTCGTTTCATAATATGTATTTTAAGTTTTTTTTAAATGGAGGGCGGGAACAATTATATATACAAAATTAGCAACCTCATCAGATTGCAAGCTATTATCATATAGAAATCAGAACTTTCGCGCGTGCGATTATTTGATTGATATACAGCCGATTGCGTTTTGTGTTTTCTTTCATTATGCATTCATATTGATGATATAGTAATGTATAATTTCTATTATTTGCAACGCGCTGATTGTCATATGGGTATCATTGATGTTGAAAGCACTATATTGAATACAATCACCAATAAGGGGAGGTATATTTGCATATACTTATATGCCATATTTTATGAGTTCTCTTATCAAACAAAAAATGCTTCGCGCTTTTTCGCTTCCCGAACTTTTGGTTGTTCTGGTCATCATCGGTATTCTGGTTCTGATCGCTTTGCCGAACCTGATGCCGTTGATATCGCGGGCTAAGGCCACGGAGGCCCAGCAGCAGTTGACCTACCTGCATACGCTCCAGAAGAGTAATTTCTACACCTATTCGCGCTATTCGCTGTCGCTGGACGAGTTGGGTTTCGAACAGTCGAAGCTGGTCACGGACGGCGGTCTGGCGAACTATCTGATCGAGATCGTGGAGGCTACGGAGCACGGTTTCCGGGCTACGGCTACGGCGGTTGTCGATTTCGACGGCGATGGGACTTACAACGTCTGGGAGATCAACCAGGACAAAGAACTGAAAGAAACCGTCAAAGATTGACCGCAATGCCTCCCCTCTGGCCCTATCTGCTGTTGTTAGTTCCTGCCGTGTCGCTTGCCCGCGATGATTTCCGGACACGCCATGTCGCCATTGTGTGGCTCATTGTGCTTGGAGTTGTGGCTTTTGTGGTCGGATGGATGCAGCAAGGGCTGAAAATGACAATGCTCCATACTGCTGCCAATGCAATTCTGTTATTGGTTTTTGTTGGTGTCATGGCAGGATATCAACTCCTTCGTCATATTCCTGTAAAACTGTTTTTCAAGCGTTGCTTTGGTTTGGGTGACATCGTTATGATGCTCGCTGTGGCACCACTCTTTGCACCTGTCGCCTATGTCCGGTTCCTGCTTGCCGGCTGTCTTGTGGCTTTGGTTTGGTGGAGCGTGAAACGGTCCGCAACCATTCCGTTGGCCGGAATGTTCGCTGTCGTGCTCGGAGGTTATGTCCTTTATAAAGCTATCGGATTATGGACCTGACGTACGCAATTCCTACCGAGGTCATCCAACTTTTGACTGCCTCCGAGGCCGGTGAGTACCAACTTATCCCGGCTTGCAGTCAGGGTGCGGACGTCTGTTGTTATGGAGCCGAAGGGCGGGATTATGACGACGCCTGCGCGGAATTAGAGGTGCTCTATGGTTGGAAAGTCTCCGTTGAACCGATTGCAAGCGAAGATCTGCAGCGGCTCCTGCTGCAATATTATCGCCCGGACACGGCGCCTAAGATTCCGGTTGCCGACCGCTTAACGGATATTTCGTCGGGGCAGGGCTTCCTGATGTCGCTCATCGGCGAAGCGTTCCGAGACTATGCCAGCGACATCCATTTAGAGCCTTATGAGAACCGCTGCCGGGTACGTTTGCGCATTGACGGAAAATTGGCGGAACGCTACGTCGTCGAACGGGCGCAATATGCGCCGCTCGTAAACCAGATCAAGATCCTGGCGAATCTCGACATCTCCGAAAAACGGCTCCCGCAGGACGGTCGCATTCTCTATGACCGCGACGGCAATAAATTCGACGTGCGTGTCTCGACGCTTCCGACGATCTACGGCGAAAAGATCGTATTGCGACTATTGACGCGTCATGTAGAGCTGCTCGAACTCAAAAACCTCGGTTTCTCCGAACGCCAATACAACGATTACTGCCGCTCCATCGCGCGCCCGTTCGGCATGGTGTTGATCTGTGGGCCGACAGGCTCGGGCAAGAGTACGACGCTTTACGCCACCTTACGGCGATTGAACGCGATATCGGAGAATATCCTTACCATTGAGGACCCGATCGAGTATACGCTCGAAGGGGTCAACCAAACGCAGTTGAAGGAGGAGATCGGACTGACGTTTGGCAGCGCTCTGCGCACGTTCCTGCGGCAGGATCCGGATATTATCATGCTGGGCGAGATCCGTGACGCCGATACGGCGCAGATGGCCGTGCGTTCGTCGCTGACGGGCCACCTCTTGTTTTCGACGATTCATACCAATACGGCGTGGGGCGCCGTGGCACGCCTGTCGGATATGGGTGTGCATCCTTATCTGGTGGCCAATACGTTGGTCATGACCGTCGCCCAACGATTAGTGCGTCTCTTGTGCCCGCATTGCAAACGGGAGGTCGTGGCGACGGACGAGGTGCGGCGGCTGGTCCCCGATGCCAGGGCACATTTTGCAGCAGTGGGCTGCGAACGATGCTTCTATACGGGTTACAGCGGCCGGCGCGCCGTGTATGAAGTGATCCCGATGGACGACGAACTTTCCGCTGCGGCGCGCGACGGACTCTCCGACGTGGCTCCGCTGCTTGCCGCGCGCGGTATCCCGTCTTTGAAAGACGCCGTTGCAGACCTTTTTCTGCGGGGTGAAACCTCGCTCGACGAACTGATTCCCCTGCTGAACTACTAGCCTATGAAATACTTTTACCTGCTTCTCCTGCTGTTTCCCGCCTATTGCGCCGCCCAGGGCGACACGGCCCGCTTTGCGGCGGTCGACCGCACGCTGGAAACGCTGGTCGAACGTGATTCGACCTTCGCCCGTACGGTCGACGTTACGGCGGGGCGTCTGCCCCTCGCGGAACTGCTGCGCAATATTGCGCGCGCGAGCGGCGTAAACCTCTCGGTGCGGAGCGTCGAGAACGTGCCCGTTTCGTGCAACTTCACCCGGGCGCGTGTCGACGACCTCGTGCGGTTCCTCTGCCGTGAGTACCGGCTCGACGTGGAGACCACGGGTAATATCCTCTCGGTCTTTCCCGCCGCTCCCGTTCCCGCTCCGCAGCCCGATCCGGATGTCTTTTACAATGCCGCCGACACGACGCTGTTCTACGACCTGCGGGGTGAGCGGCTGATCGACGTGGCGAAGAAGATCACGACTTTCTCGGGCCGCAACATCATCGTTCCGCAGCCTTTGTACGATTACAAGGTCTCGGGTTATGTGCGGGCCATGCCTTTCGACGGGGCCCTTCATACGCTGGCCTCGGTCAACGGCCTTGCAGCCGAGAAGGATGCGCAGGAGGTGTGGACCCTTTACCGCGAGCAGGCCGCGCCGCAGGAGGGCGGCGCCGCGGGCCCGTCGTATACGCGGCGGCGGCAGTTCTCGCAGAACGAACTGCTGGCCGACTCGCTGGGGCGCATCACGGCGCATATCGCGCGGGGCAATGTGCAGGATATTATCCTCGACCTCTGCGAGCAGTTGGAGCTGAACTATTACTTCAAGTCCCCCGTGAGCCTGACCACGGGCATCTGGGTCGACGACACGGATTTCGAGACGCTGTTGGCCGTGCTGCTCAAGGGTTCGCAGTATTCCTACTACTGCGAGCGGGGCATCTGGGTTTTCGGGGCCTCGCAGGGCGACGGGCTCTCCTCCGCGACGATCGTTCCGCTGGCTTTCCGGGCTGTTTCGAAGGTCGAGGAAATTATCCCTGCGGCCCTGAAACAAGGCGTCGAACTGAAAACCTTTCCGGACCTGAACAGCCTGATCCTCTCGGGTGACCGGAGGGACGTGGTGCGTGTCGAGACGTTTCTTCGGTCGGTGGACAAACCCGTGCCGCTGATCACGATGGAGATCATCATCGCCGACATCACGAAAAGCAATATCCGGGAGATCGGCATCGGCGGCGGGGTAGGCAAGTCGTCCGCGCAGACTTCGGGGACGCTGGGGCCGGGCGTCGATATGATGTACAGCGCGGGAGCCGTCAACAACCTGCTGCAACGCATGCAGGGGACGGTGAACCTGGGGCGTGTGACGCCGAATTTCTACCTGAGCCTGCAGGCCCTCGAAGAGAACGGCACGATCCGCCTGCAATCCACGCCCAAACTCTCGACGCTCAACGGCCACGAGGCAACGCTCACTAGCGGCGAGACGCAGTACTACAAGGAGGTGCAGAA
>CDYU01017963.1_pt1 | contig 14852 bp, 10 predicted proteins | sample 480701 | NCBI WGS metagenome assembly CDYU01 (sample SAMEA3182105, study PRJEB8094) | gut metagenome | biome: human; feature: gut; material: Stool; isolation source: human stools | place: Canada | collected 2013-02-26 | reverse complement strand
CGCACACCCTTCACCCGCAAGGGGTATGCAGCATCCGTAAAGCGGCATAGCCGCTAACGGCTGCCCTACCTTACCGTCGCGGAGAATTCACCACTTTATCGACAGTTTCGTTCCTGTCTTGTCTTGTTTCATTCTGCTGAAAAAATGATTTTTTTCGACTTGAAAACAGCCAAAACCCGCCGGAATAACCGCGGCCGGATTCTGGCGGGCGTCCCTCGGTGGGACAGGAACTGAGAACACTATGAAGCTAAATCGCAAAGGTTTTACATTGATGGAGATGCTGATCGTCATCGCGATCGTTGCCGTGCTGATCTCCGTCGCGGTCCCGGTGCCTTCCTCGCAGTTGGAAAGGAGCCGGGAGGCGGTGGATCTGGCCAACGTGCGCTCCGCCTATGCGCAGGTCTCCACGGAGGCCCTGCTTGGAAATACCCATGTCACCGTCACGGTCAATCTGAAGCAGAAGCAGGCCGGGTGGCAGTCGGTGGACCCCGTGAACATCGGCGGCATCGTCCATTCCAAAAGCGTCGGTGACACGGATAACTGGCAGGGTGATGCCGCGCCGGACGGGACCTGCAAGGTCACCTATGATGAGACCCACGGTGTGGTGCTCATATGGAGCGGAACGGCAGCGCCGGGCAATCCCAGCTATCCGTTTGACACCAAGCACACGGAGTTTTTTGGTGAGGTCCTATATAAAACCGAATTCTGGACAAGGGGGGATATGAACAATAACCCAAATTTTGAGTTCGACTCCCGCTGTCCGGACTCAATCTACATCCCGCAGATCAAAAAAGCACTCGAAGAAAGCACGAGCAACAGCCTTCTGCAGCAGAAGGATTGCACCTGGGCTTTTTTAGGGGACGGGCATGAAGGACAGGAGGCGGACCGCTATCTTTTCTGGACCTCTCTTGACACGAGTAAGGTCGGCCCCGGAGCGAAAATCCCCGTGCTCATCCAGACCGGTGACGGGAAATACTATGTCTCCGAAACTACAACCGGAGGGCGAACAGACGGCAAGGGGATAAAGTATGTCGCGGTGTCGGGTCATCTCTACAAAAATGAGGAGTATGAAGATATTCTGAAGGCCGGCAAGGAATACTTCACCTTGAAAGAAGCCTACGATGCCTATGTAGAGGCTCTGGCGGATCCCAAATATGACGCAGTTCGTGACACACAGGCTTCTGCGCCGTAAGTGGTACCACGGCTTCAGCCCTTGCATCCCAGTCAAATCAAGATATAAAAGCACTTGCGCATAGAGGCAGGTGCTTTTATGGAATCGTCAGGTTTCCCTGTCATTCAACCATTCGCTTGCCTTTTCCTGATTTTCCCTGCTTCTATTATGTGCCGTACATCGATGTACGGTACAAGAATTTTTTCGTTTCAAGGGAAATTTTTTTCAAAATGTAGGAAATAGGCGTTTCCTGTTGGTTAAATCGCCAAAACTCTCCTTCGCTCTCTCCTGCGGCCGCTGCCGCCCGGGTCTGACCGGCATTTTCCGCCGCTATCCCCTGTTTTCCGGACGATCCCGCTAAAAAATGCCCAGGAACGTTACGTTCCTGGGCTTTGTCTATGTAGGCTTTTGCGCTGATTTTAAAAGGTGATGACCTCTTTGTCCGTTTCAAACTGGGCGGGTTCGCCGTTTTTGATGCTGCGGATGGTATCCAGCATCTGATTGTTGTGCTCCTCCGCCTTGGGGTCGTTGTTCCAGGTGTTCTCGTACTTGAAGATCACATGTGAGATGGAGCGGCCCTTCTTATGCTTGCGGAAGGAGACCTTCAGGTTCGTATACTGGTTGATAAAGCCCAGATTGACCTCGATGACGTTACGCACAAAGTCACCGGCGCTCTTGTACTTATCGTTGCAGTCGAAGAAATCCCGCAGGTAGTCGATGGCCAGCACGATCTCGTCCGGGTCGGTGGAGATATCCGGGAAGGCCGGGGTGTTCTCCCCCTTGATGATGATATTCACCCAGCTTGTCAGCAGCTCAAAGAGGCGGATGGAATAGTTGGTAGGTAGCTTGATGATGCTGTCATAGGAATAAAGGGTGAACATTTCGCTCAGGCCGATGAGGTACGGCTTCAGCTCGTCGCTGAGGCGGTAGGTCAAAGTGCCGTCCTTGTACTCCACGCTGCTGAGCCAGTGGAGGATCTTGTAGTTGGGCTTGCCCTTCTTATCGGGCACTTCCTTGTCCCGAATGAAGATGACCCGCTGCATGAGGCTGATGTTGATGTCCTGCATGGAGCGGTAGACATTGGTCTTAGGCACCTCCAGAAATTCCGCCAGCTGCGAGACATTGACCTTGTAGGTCCGCAGGTCCTTGTCCCCCTTCATGATCTGGGAGACTGCCAGACGGATCAGCTTGGATTCCATCAGCGTCAGATCGGACTGCTTGCTCCGCAGCAGCTCGTTGGCCTGCACGATATTGAAGTCCTTGCTGTAACGGATGGCAATGCCGTTTTCCCCGGGCAGATCGTCCTCCGGTGTCTCCTGGATCAGCGTATAATTGTCACGCTCCTCAGCGTCTGCATTTACATCCGGGATCTGGATCTGTTTTTCTTCCATGTTCTTCTCCTCTGTGCGGCTTTCTGCAAATTTATTTATCAAAGTGAACGGGAAAACCTCGGGTTTCGAACCCGGGGATGAAAGTGAACACCTTATTCCCCCGTACACTCAAAATTGTGTCTTTGTGATTTGCACATGGTCTACTGTTGTGATATAATAGACGCATGGAAAAGTTCAATAAATCGCGTCATGCGAGATACCTACTCAATCTACACATAGTCTGGATACCGAAGTACCGCAAGGCTGTCCTCGGGCCGTATCGAGAGGCGTTAACGGACATCCTTCATTCCATCGCCAAAGATAAGGGATGGAAAATCTTAGCGGTCGAGGTCATGCCGGACCACATCCATTTGTTTGTCTCTGTTCCTCCATCCATATCCCCTTCCGAGGTGGTAAAGTGCTTCAAGGGGCAATCGGCGCGGAAACTGTTAGTTAAGTTCCCTGAGCTTGTGCATCAGAGAGATTACCGAGCATCCTTCTGGGCACCATCCTATTTTGTGGCATCCGCCGGGGATGTTTCTTCCGAGACCATCAAAGCCTACATTGAAGGGCAATACGACTGAATGAAAGGCAGGTGAGCCGTTTTGTCTAAGCAAGAAAAGCAAATCGTCATGACATACAAGTACAAGATGTACCGTAACAAGAGTTTGCGGCATCTGGACCGGCTCATCGACTATCATTGCGAGGTCTACAACTACTGCATTGCACTCCACCGTCGGTACTACAAGATGTACCATAAACACCTATCCGCAAATAAGCTCAAAGTGCATCTTACAAAGGTGCGTAAGCGCCCGAATAAGGAGCACTGGCGTGAACTTGGTTCTCAGTCTATTCAGGATGTAGCCGAGCGCATAGAGCGTTCCTACAAGGCGGTCAGTTCTTTGACGCCAAGAAGGAACAACGCTGCGGTCGGCACAGTATCCCGTATTTCTGCAAGAGAAAGAATTACTCTTCTTTCACACTGAAACAGACGGGGTACAAATTCCATGATGGGAACCACATCACTATCCTCGGCAAAGACTATAAGTATGTAGCGCACCGCCCATACGAAGGCACTATCAAGCCCGTGTCCATTAAGCGAGATAACTGCGGTGATTTCTGGCTCTGTATCGTGTGTGCAAAGCCCGCGTCCGAAATCATACCCAGAAAGGGTAATGCCATCGGGTATGACTTCGGATTGAAGACTTTTCTCGCCGGTTCGGATGGAAGCCGTATCGAGTCACCGCGTTTTCTTGAAAAGAACGCCACAGCACTTCGGTCCGCGCAGCAGGCTTTGAGCCGCAAGCGGAAAGGCAGCGCAAATTGGCGTCGTGCCAAGATGGATGTTGCTCGAAAGTATCAGTATGTGCGAAACCGTCGGAAGGATTGGTTCTACAAGCTGGCAGCGGATATTGCTTCTCAATACTCTGATGTCTGTATTGAAGACCTGAACATCAAGGCAATGCAGCAGCTTTGGGGAAGGAAGATATCTGACTATGCTTTCACAGAGTTTGTCAGTATTCTTCAGAATCAGCTAAGCAAAACAGGTGGACAGCTTCACAAAGTAGACCGTTTCTACCCCTCCTCAAAAACATGCTCCCATTGCGGACACATTGTTGAGGAAATGCCACTGGATGTTCGCCGTTGGGAATGCCCCTTTTGCCACGCAATGCTTGACAGAGACGGGAACGCAGCCGTGAATATCCTCGTTGAGGGAATGAAATCCGCATAACAAAACAACTATTTGAGGGCGGGGCATCGTCCTCTGCTGAGACTGAGTAAGTCTCCCATTCGGAGCGTCGGTCAGTGAAGCGCAATTTCCGAGTTCCCGACTTTTCGTCTTACGAGAAGCCTCGGGTCTATTGACCCGGGGAGTATGTCACTATCATATTCTATTTACGAAAAAGAGTCAACCTAATTTTTCGAAGTTTGTGAGATTCTGTTGCATGCGTCCGCTTCTATCCCTCTGACGTCCGGTCGGCTCTTACCGCGGCAGCCCTTCTGCTATTCACGAGGTTTTGATTCTTCTAAGCCGCCTATGAGCCGATTCTGCTTATGGAAGGCTGTATCATTCACGAGGTTTTGATCTCGTTTTGGGGATTTACGAGGTTTTGATCTCTCCCCTCTCCCGCCGAAGGGGTATTTACGAGGCCAATGTCACTCCGGCAGTCTATTTACGAGGTTTTGATCTCATTTATTGTACTATTTTCGGCATGATCGTTCTGAATTTCTGTTTATCGGTAAACTCTGTAAAGTATTATTACTTTTCATCGCTTTTTGTGAATTTCAACCTCTCTTATGCGGAACACCCCCGTTTTTTCTGCCTCTTTTCCGGCAAAAATCAACGTTTTTCGTAGAAACCGCCCAATCTGATTCCCAATATCTTGTTGCTTTTTTATGAAAGTGGATCACATTTGGTGTCCGCCTCCGGCCTCTCCCAGCGTCACCCCATTTACGAGGTTTTGATCTCGTTTTGGAGGTTCCGCGCATCGGGGAGAGATACAAACCTCGTGAATCAGCTCCCTGCGTCACGCCAGCAGAGAGATCAAAACCTCGTGCATTGGAGCAGGCCGAAATCTGACTGAGTGAGATCAAGACCTCGCAAATAGCAGCCCGTCTGAGTGTCGGAGGCGAGATCAAAACCTCGTATATACATTATATATATAGTATATATATATTGTCTTTCCTGAGATCAAAACCTCGTAAATCAAGTCTCCCTGGGAGAAATTGCGAGATCAAAACCTCGTAAGTCATGCCAGAAACGGCAAGTGGAGAGATCAAAACCTCGTAAGTCATGCCAGAAACGGCAAGTGGAGAGATCAAAACCTCGTGAATAATGCAGCCTTCCATAAGCAGAATCGGCTCATAGGCGGCTTAAAAGAATCAAAACCTCGTATATACGCGGGCACCGCCCATTTTTTCGTGGTTAAAATGTTCTTAAATTGGAAGCTTTTCGAGAAATCGCCTGTGGATCTCCTAAATTTTGTTCCCGGTTTTTTCGTCATTTTTTGATGGGTAAATAGAGACATTGGCCTCGTAAATCATCTGATTTCGGTACGAAAAGAGAGATCAAAACCTCGTATCAAAAGATACATCCCTCGTGCTTCAGAGATAAAACCCTCGTCTATATACGATACAAACCTCGCAGAAACGAGATACAAACCTCGTACCGGGAGGGGCGATACTTATTAAATAAAAATAATAAAATAGAAAAAGTTCTATAAAAGCAGGAAAAACCGACTGAGGTCCCCTATGGGGACTCAGTCGATTCTGCTTTTCGAAGAAAAAACCTTCTGATATTTACAGGGAAATACGCTCCTCCGGATTCCAGTCAGGAAAACAACTCCATTTCCTTCGATCACGGCGGAGAAACAGACTCTCCAGAGCAAGAAGCTGGAAGAATCGAGCTACAAACACGCCTTCTATACGTTTACCCACTCGGATTCCAAGCCTAAAATCTTCAGAACCAGCTATTCTGCCGACACAAACGTGCTGAAACAGGAAAATGCATGGGAGCGCTGACCGAAAAATGGGCTTACAGGCAAAAGAACGCAGAGCCAAGATAACGATACTGCCTTGCTCTTTTAGAGTCTCTCGGTTGTTTTACCCTCTTTTTGGCGACATTTGAGTCATGGGTCCGCAAAAAATCTGTAAAACCCGGTTTAGAACGGTGACAGATCGGTTAAGCTGATGATAGGACCTGTTCTCTGGCTGCGAAGCATTCGGGAGCGATTTGAATTCCGCCATGTGAGAATGGGTTTACATAAAACTTGCGTACAGAAGCAAACGGACCCCTGGACCGGCAGAAAATTATGCCAAGTTCGTCTTTGTGTTCCCATGCTCTAGTCCTTGACGTTCAAGGCTTTGGAGCCTTTTGAAACGCAAAAGCAAACAGACATAAGATCAAAAATGAACCGGGAGGAAATGATAGATCGCCATAAGCAAACGATTACGTTAAAAGATTAGGCCAATGCCATATACTCATAAGAGGTCTTACAAGAAGAATTTCCTTGCGTACATCGAGTCGGCGCTGCCTAAAACAGTAAACCCAAATGAGACGGTCCCTGTAAATGAAGGTTATTGCCCGTAGCCTCTCCCCTTTCCTTAAATAAAGTCAGTCGAATAACTGGCTTGCGTTTCCACGAAAGCCGCTGACAGATTAAAAAGCAAAAGCAAATATCATGTCGAAAAAGGCAATATCAAGGCCAAGCCAATTGTTTATTTCCAATGGCTCGGATTCTATAATATGCGCAAGATATCTCAAATCAATTCCCAATTCTCTTTTGTGTTCCTGTGATCTCCTGAGCCCTTGAAAGTGCAAGACTTTAGAACCTTTTGAAAAACAAAGTCGAACTGAGACAAAATCAAAAAGGAACTGAAATAAAATGCAGGTCGCTCAATCTCGCATTTGCTGGGATCCTCCCCTCGTACTTCCGTGAAGATTAGAGGGAGGATGGAAGGATAAAGCGGAATTGGAACCAAAAGAACCCCGGAGAGCGCCCTGTTCAGGTGCTCTCCGGGTAGTTCAGATCCATGATTCACTTCACAACAGCCCCCGCAGATCCAGATAATCCAGCAGAAAACTGGTGCGGACGGCGCCGATGCTTGCGTTCAACCGACGAGCCAGCTCCAGCATGGCCTCCTGAGTCCCCGGCAACAGATATACGTTCATCCGATTGGAGCTGAGATTGACGGCGTGATTTTTGGTCAGCGTGTAGATCTCAGCCATTTCGTGCAGCTCATAGTCCGCAGGCAGGTCTGCCAGGGTCTCCTCCATGATCACCGTCAGCATTTTCGGGACGGAATACCGGTTTTCCGCAGCCAACTGCTGCAACCGGTCCATCAGACCGATATTTACCCGCATTTTTACGGGAACACGCTGCTCCGGGCCTTTTGGACGGGCCATTACTGTCCGTTCCGCAGGAGATCGGCCAGCTCCGCGGCCTCCTTGGCCAGCTTATCCAGACTTTCGACAATGGAACCGTCCCCATCGGCAGCGTCCATTTTCCGCAGAGAATTCAGCCGCCGCTTGCTGGAGGTGATTTTAGAGAGGTCAAACGTGACCTTCTCATACTTTCGGATCAGCGTGGCCTTTTGGGTGCGGACCGCCACATCTCCGGCGGGCTTGGCGTGAACCGGCGGAATAATGGCTTCTTCCAGCCGGGCCAGCTCCGCTTCCCGGCCGTTGGTCATGCGGGCGGCCTGAGCGGCCCGGTCCGTGATCCGGGTGACATAGGTATGCTCCAGAGCCTTGTCCCCATTGGACATCTGAATGGCCTTATTGATGGCATTTACATAGAGAACCTGCTCGCTGGGTTCCAGCGGGCAGAGCGACAGGGCCTGTGCGTGAGAAATGGTGCCATTTTGGAAGAATTCCTTCACATCGTCGATCAAGGACTTGTCAAACTGGGTGTAACGCTGGACCGTGGAGTCCGTCATCTGGGTACGGGACTTGAAATATGCCTCGGCAGCCCGGCGATCTACCTGAAATTTCGCCTGCAAATTGTCCAAATACCGGGAAATGCAGGCCTGAATGGTCTTTGCATCACCGGAAAGGCCGCGAACCATGATATTTGCCTCGTCCAGAATGATGAGTTCGGACAGCTCGTCCAGTCCGGTGTAAGTCTGGGCCTGCACCCGATCCCATTTATGGGCCTTCTGGCCGGTGGGATCACTCTCCTGCTCCCGTTTTTGCAGCAAACGCAGGGCTTTCACCCGCCGTTCACCGGAAAGCAGCATAAATGTGCCATCCTCCCGCTGACTGACCACGATGTTGTGCAGCAGGCCGTTGCGCTCGATGGCATCCGCAAGCTGCCGGATGCTCTCATCATCATCGTTGCAGGACCAGAGGTTATGGGGGTTAAATTCAATGTTTCGCAGGAGAATCCGGGTCAATTCTGTGCCTTCGTTCTGGAAGGACATGGCGATCTCCGTTTTTGCCAAATGATTTTTGGTCGATAATTCCTGGGAACCCTGGGGAATTTGGCTTTTCAGCTTATCAAGCTTACCCATTATTCGTCAGCCTCCTTTTTTGCCAGACGCTGTTTGATCTCGTTCCAGAGCTGCATATAGTCCACGGAAGGATTGGATTTCTTGGAGTAGAGCACCACCGGTACGGCGGCGATGGTGCTTTCCGGCACGGCGCTGCCCTTGCGGATGCCGGTTTTGAAGAGAACAGAAGCATATTCCGGATTTTCCTCGAACATCTGCCGCACCAGATTGACGGCAGCTGTCCGCTCCACCTGGGTCAAAACCACACCTAAAATGTCGATTTTGACATCTTCCCGGGTCTCCAGATCCAAAATCATGGCCAACGTGGTCTCAAAACCCTCCAAAGAGAAGTTGTCGCACCGGACAGGGATCAAAACCTCGTCGGCGCAGAACAGGGCGCTCATGGTGAGGTTGTCCCGGGCGGGAGGGGTGTCAATGACGATGTAATCATAATCATCGTTGATATTGGCCAGACAATGGATCAGGAAGGTGTAGTTCTTCATCTTATACTCGTCCGCCAGCAGATCCAGCTGGTGAACGGCACGAGGCGTCTGAGCAGTGCTGGGGATGATATGAACGCCCTCCACGTTGGTGGGGTGGATGTAGGGAGCCAGATCCATCCCGCCCAGGTCAAAGTTCATGAACATATTCACCAGGCCGTGACCCTTATAGAAGTTCTCGGCCTTCTTGTGCTGGGTCAGCATGTAGGTGGTGTTGGCCTGCTGGTCCATATCTACCACCAGGACCCGTTTTCCCTCGGCGGCCATCAGAGCCGCCAGATTGACGACTGTGGTTGTTTTGCCGGTACCGCCCTTTTCGATGGCGGTTGTCAGGATCAGAGACATAAAACCCCTCCGTTTTGCGTGTTTCGGGAGATTTACCCCCGGTTTTGCTGTATTTTTTGCGTTCTCATTATAGCTTGCTTATCATAATGCTGTCAATATAAAGCCACACATTTCTCGGACTTTTTCCAAAAGAAACTCAAATGACACGGACCCTGTAAATAGACCGACAGCAAGACAAACCCACTTGACACGGTCCCTATAAATGACAGTCAGGAGCAGCAAACCCAAATGAGACGGTCCCTGTAAATCCGCCTGATCCCGCAGCGGAATGAGGGACAGCCTCATCATACCACCTGCCGCCCGGTATTTTTTGTCGGAGACTGACAGCTGAGGACTCAAAAGGAAGGGGAGGTCTCAGAACAATGCGTTAAAAAATTAACAAGCAAAGGTAAGGTCGATCCCGCTGCCCCGCACACACCTGTTTCCCCTCGGAAACAAATCGTGGCAACCGTAGCCACTTTGTTGTATACTATACAGAAAACCAGCAGGGAAGGAGGGGAGCACCATGCTTACCGAACAGCTGACCGCCGACGCAGCAGCGCTGCATCAGGCTATCCTGCGCCACGGCGGCGAGGTCTCCCCGTTCTTCTGCGGAAAAGAGCTGGGCTGGGAGCACCGCCGCATCGCCCGGGCCATGGAGGAGCTGGTGGCCGCTGGGATCATAGACCCCGCAGCCGCCATCCTGCCAAAGCCTCTAAAACAGCGGAAAACCTACGATTTCACGGAAATTCAGGCCATTTTGGCGGACTTTCCGGCCTTTGCCCGGGCCGTACACGCCGTGGAACACGCCGCAGGCCGCCGCCTGCCCACGGCGGATCTCAGCGCCCTGACGGAGCTGTTCGACTTCCATGGCCTGTCTCCGGAAGCGCTGGAGCTGCTGACGGCCCAATGCTGCGACGAAGCCATCCTCCGGGGTGAGGAGCGCCCCACGGCCCGCCGCATCGAAAAGCTGGGCCTGGAATGGGCCCGTCTGGGCGTGCGCTCCCGGGCGGACGCCGTGGCCGCGATCCGTCGGATGGCCCGGCGGGAACAGACGGTGGCGGAGGTCCGCCGTCGGCTGCGGCTGGCCCCGGACGCGCGAATCCCGTCGGATGACGCCTACATCGCCGCGTGGCTGGACTGGGGCTTCTCCCCGGCGCTCATCGAGCTGGCCTTTGACCGCACCGTGCTGAACTGCGGCCGCCTGAACTGGAAATATTGTCACGGAATTCTGGAAAGCTGGCGGAAAAACGGCCTGTTCACCATGGCGGACGTTCTGGAAAAGGACGCGCCGCCCCGCAAGCCGGAAACCGCGCCGGAACCGGACGATCCCTGGCGCTACATCCCCTGATCTCCCGCGAAAACCGTCATATTCGGACAGAACTTGGTAAGTTCTGTCCGTTTTTTTGTCGATAAAGCGGCAAACTTTACGTGACGGTAAGGAAGGGTGTGCGCGGGAAACCCAAGAAGGGTGTCCTGCGCCATTAAAATCCTTAGTTTTCAGAACTCTATAAAGTTCTGAAAACTTGCTCAGCGGGGCGAAAAGACTTTTTCGACACGCTGAGTTCTGTCCGTTTTTTTGTCCTCCCCCGGAAAACCACTATATAAAAAAGAACGCCCCGGCCTCAGTTGCACAGACCTCCTCAATGTTACAACCGTGTAACAAATCAATGCAACCTCTTGCATTTCAAAAAGTCGAATGTTATCTTAGCATTACAAAACAATGTGATCGAAACTTACCCCCGGTTCAGATATTGGGTAGGCTAGCCACGATATGTAAATCGGGGCGGTTAAGAAAACGTTGTTTTGTAAAACAAACTCCCGAACGGGAGAAATTCAAAAGGAGGAAATCCCATGAAGAAGTTCCTTTCTCTGGTACTGGCTCTGGTGATGACCATGTCTCTGGTCACCGTCAGCGCTGGTGCCAAGGACTTCACGGACAGCAGCAAGATCAACTACGCTGAAGCTGTTGACGTGCTGTCCGAGGCAAAGGTCATCGACGGCTATGCCGACGGTGCCTTCAATCCCAGCAACACCCTGACCCGTGGCGCTGCTGCCAAGATCATCTGCAACCTGATCCTTGGCCCCACCGCCGCATCCGCTCTGGTGGCTGACGCCGCTCCCTACAAGGACGTTGCTGCCAACCATCCCTTCGCTGGCTACATCGCTTACTGCCAGAAGACCGGCATCATCTCCGGTTATGCTGACGGCACCTTCAAGCCCGCCAACTCCCTGACCGGCTATGCTTTCATGAAGATGCTGCTGGGCGCTCTGGGCTATGACGCTGCCAACGAGGGCTACACCGGTGCCAACTGGTCCATCAACGTCGCCAAGCAGGCCATCTCCATCGGCCTGAATGACGGCCTGAAGGGCGAGTTCAACGGTGTCAAGGCTGTCAACCGTGAGGAAGCCTGCCTGTACGCTTTCAACACCCTGAACGCCACCATGGTTGAGTACACCAACCAGACCATCGTGATCGCCAACGGCACTGTTAAGACCGACAAGGTCGCGAAGGACATGGAGAACAATGCCCGTACCGAGACCATCAAGGACGACAACAAGATGCAGTTCGCCGAGAAGTACTTCACCAACCTGGAGAAGGAGCCCACCACTGACGATTTCGGCCGTCCCGCTAACAAGTGGACCTACAAGAACACCGACATCGGCACCTATGTGGATTACAGCCTGATGGTTGCTGAGTACACCGACGCTGTCTCCGGCAAGGATGTCTACAACAAGATCGGCAAGACCGCCATGGACAAGTACACCGTTTCCGCTTATGTGGACGGCAACGATGCTGCCAAGACTGTTCTGCCCAACGTTGCTAAGGACAACAAGGACGATCTGACCGGCACCGATACCGGCGTTCTGACTCAGGTTTTCGTGAATGATGACGAGAAGGAAGCCGCCGTTGTCGAGATCAACACCTATCTGGGCATCGCTGACAGCGATTACAGCACCAAGAAGGACGAAGCTGACTTCACCGTCTACGGTCTGAAGAAGGACAGCAAGAATTATGTCATGGAGACCGCCAAGGACGGTTCCAGCCATGTTTCTTTCAAGGTCAGCGGCGAGGACTTCGACGTCTCCAAGGTCGAGGAAGATGACGCTTACCTGTTCACTGTGGCCGCTGGCGAGGTTCAGACCTTTGTTCCCGCTACGGTTCTGAAGGACACTGAGATCACCTCCTTCAAGAAGAACTCCAACGTTACCGCCGGCGGCACCAAGTATGACTTCAGCCACGTTGCTTACTATGACAACGATGCCCTGAAGGCTTACACCGGTGAGAACAACAATGACACCATCAACCTGAAGGACACCACCTACAACATCTATCTGGATACCTATGGCAACCTGATCGGTCTGGAAGAGGTCGACGCTGTTGATAACTATGTGTTCATCACCGGCGCTGATACCAACAATTCCAACCTGGCTACCAAGACCACCGATGCCAACGCCCTCTTCCTGGACGGCACCTCTAAGGTCATCGAGGTCAGCAAGACCAAGGGTGACGGCTTCGACAACACCACGATCTCTCCCGTTATCAACAAGTGGTTCACCTACACCGTGGACAAGAACGGCGTCTACACCCTGAAGAACATTAAGTCCAATGACTTCAACTCCAAGACGGATAAGGTTGGCCAGTCCTCTCAGACTGCCGTTACCGAAATCGACAAGAAGCACGTTTCTCTGGACGGCAACGGTACGGCCCCCAATAATTTCACCAAGGTTTACGGCAATGCCGACTCCATCTACCTGACCGCTTCTCTGAAGAAGGTCACCAAAACCAGCAATACTCCTAACCAGACCGATAACTATGTTGTGATCTCCGGCGTTGACAACGTCACCACCGGCATCAAGAACGCCAGCATCAAGACCTGGGATGACACTCAGGCCAAGAAGGATGTTGACTCCAAGTGGGATGAAACCGGTAAGAATTGGCTCGGCGTTTCCCACGGCGTTTACACCCTGTTCAAGGACAACGGTTATGTGATCGCTGCCGTCGTGGTGGGCGATGACGCCGCTTCCACCAAGAACCTGGTGTTCTCTCACAAGAAGGATGTCGAGCTGGAGAGCTACGACAAGACCGAGGACGAGTGGACCTGGACCCGCAAGGTCGTCAACGCCAAGGGCGAGGAGATCGTTCTCACCGAGAAGAGCGATTCTCTGTCCGAGCTGAACAAGATGGTCAAGGGCCTGTGGTATCAGGTGAAGTACGATGCCAAGGGCAACGTGATCTCTGTTGAAGCTGCTTCTTCTGCTCTGACTGAGGCCAACAAGTACATCACCCGCTTTGCCGACATTGAGACCGCTGTCAACGATCAGGATACCGTTCTGCTGGAGATGGTCGAGACCAAGACTGTCCATAACGCTCTGGACAAGAAGCTGACTCTGAAGGGCAGCACCCTGTACGATGAGACCTCCGCTAAGATGGGCGTTGCCGTCGACGATGACACCCACATCGTGTTCATCCAGAAGAACGACAACAAGGAGACCACCTCCTTCGAGACCGGCGTCAAGGCTCTGGAGACCGCTCTGAAGAACCTGAACGAGGTCAGCAAGGATACTTACAGCTATGAGTTCAGCGCTTACATCGAGGATGGCATCGCCACCACCGTTGTGATCCGCGACCTGACCGCTGGCGAGTATGAGGGCAGCAAGCCCGCCACCAAGGCTGATTACACCTTCGATGGCCTGACTGCTTATGTTGATGGTACCACCGGTGCGATCAAGTTCTCCACCGCTACCTGCGCTGACATCAGCGATTGGGAGCTGGGTACCCCCGCTACCGTTGAGTACACCATCTCTGTGAACGGCGGCGCTGCACGCACCTACAAGCAGACCCTCACCAGCAACGTTAAGCTGTATGCTGACGCCGCTGCTCTGGCGAAGGTTATGACCGTCCCCGGCCTGACCGTGAAGAACGGCAGCAACCTCGAGATCAACGTCGTGGTTACCTTCAAGGGTACTGGTACTGACACCAACACCTACACTGTCAGCGGCACCTGCTACATCGCCTAATCTCTGATTAGTCGATCACAGCTGCATCTGTAAGTGCAGAAAGCCCCCGGACGAAAGTCCGGGGGCTTCTTTTCTTAGCTTTTCTGGTAAAAGGCAAGCCCCCAATAGGGGACGCCCTCTTCGTTCAGCTGATAAGTGGGTTTCGAGCTGGAAATCTGGAACTGATTGCCCTTCCAGCTGACCTGCATCTGACTTACGTAGGTGGTGCTTCCCGTGTAGTAGATCATACAGGCGTGATCATCCCCGCCCCGGACAACCAGATAGGTCTCTGCACCGCAGAGGAAAAAGCCTGCGGGCATTTTCGGAAATGTAACGGTGGTGGGGTTGCTGTCGCCATTTTTGCCGGTGCCTGTGTAGGAGATCATCCCGATCTCGCAGTTTCCCGCCCCCGCCAGCGCCGTTTGCAGCGCCGCCGCTTTGTCGGCGCTGGCCTTCAGCGCCGTGTCGATCTTGTCCCAGTTGTCATTGAATTCC
>CDYU01012566.1_pt1 | contig 15199 bp, 13 predicted proteins | sample 480701 | NCBI WGS metagenome assembly CDYU01 (sample SAMEA3182105, study PRJEB8094) | gut metagenome | biome: human; feature: gut; material: Stool; isolation source: human stools | place: Canada | collected 2013-02-26 | reverse complement strand
GCGGTTCTGCCGGGCGGAAATGCCCTCATACTGCGTCAAAGCCCTTGAGAATACACAAAGTATTCTCTGCGGTCTTTTCCTTGTCTGCGAGCATTTCTGCTCCGGCAGAACTGCTTCGCATCGGACAGCCTTGATTTTTCGAGGGATTTTTGTTCTTTTGGACGCAGGCGGGCTGTCGCCCGCCAAGGAGAAAAGGGCAAAAAGCACCGAAAAGGCTGGCTGTCCGACGTGCGTGCCCTTGTTAATCGACGCTTGTTTATCCCAAAAAAGAAAAAGGAGTGTGTGAAAGCCATGACAAGCGGTAAAAAGCCCGTTTTGCGGGGAATCCTGTTGATCGTCATCGTCTGCGGAATTGCTGCAGTCTGCCTCCTGACAAGGCCAAAGCCGGAACGATATACGTTCCGAATCACTATTCCGGCGGGAACCCAGGGAAGATTCGTATACTCCGAGGAAGAGTTTCGTGCGACAAAAAATACGGTCAGAATATGGCTCAACGGCGGGCTGGGGGATACGGAAGTCCTTTTAACCCCAGTGGAGGAAACCATGGAGACCGGCTATACGGCGGTTTATCTCACCCAAGGAATGCCCGCGGAATTTGACGCGGATAAGAGAATCTGGCTCAGGGTGGGCGTGAAAGCGCAGAACACGACCGATGAGGACATTACCGCATATTTGACAGTGGAAAATGCGGAGATTCGCGGCCGTAGTTCCGACGAAAATTCCCCGGACAGCATCACCTTTGAAGCGGAGATCCTTGAGATCCGCGACGGGTATTTCCTTGTAAAACCGGAAGCCGGCTGGGCGATCAACAGCGCGGCTCTGCTGGAGGTCCCCATGGAGAACATGGAGCCGTCCCCCGCGCTGCAGGTGGGAGACGTGATCGAGATCACATACGACGGCAGAATCCTTGAAACCGATCCGGGGCGGATCCATACGGTCTATCGCATCCGTATTGCGCAAGAGCCGGTCAATCCCCGAGCCTATGAGAGCGGCGGAAACGTCAGAGAGCGGGAAAACGCTCCGGACGATGTGGAATGGCAGGACGGCATTTCGTTTTCCGATCTTGCCCCGGGCGGGGAGATCGTATCCCCGTTTGAGATCGTTATGGAGGAAAACGACTCGTCCTTATGGCTCTCCATCACATGGGCGAGAAACGGGCAGGCATTGGAATACGGTATCCGTTCCGAGGACGGCACGGCGTATTTTCAGGAGAAGCAAGGGGGCTCATCCCTGCTGCTGATTGAGGAAATTCCGGCGGGAACGTATCGCTTGTATGTAAAAAACCTTGAGATATTCAACGCCCTGTCGGCAGACGAAAACGCCGAGAGCGTTAACGTGACCGGCGCGCTGGTGTATTCCCGCGTTCCGCGGTGAGAGACCGTGCGGCCGGTATCGGCAGCCTTCCCGTGATTTTTCCGCATCGGCGCAGACTCACGGCTCAGCGCATAAAAAAAGATAGCCCCTGACTGCGTTACAGAAGATTCGCAGTCAAGGGCTATCTTTCACTCTTAATATCTAACATCCTGGTTACCTCCTTTCTTCAAATTCATGACACCGCTGCTTCCCCGTGCAAATCTTCTCCCTTCTTCGCTTTTCTGCCCCGCTTCGCCGGAGGCTTTCCGCATACGGCGGATGCTGTCGGAGATCCTTTCACGCGTTTTTCGGTGTCATTTTCCCCAGACTCCAGCGGTCCGGGGGGCATCATTTAGCCTCCTTTTTGTACTTTTATGATACCAGAGACCGCCGATGGAAACAAGTGACGGGATCGGAGAAAAAGCGAGACCCGCGTTGTGCATCACAATGAAATTGCCGGCGATCACGCAATTTCTCTTGACTGTTGCCGCCGGGCGCTATATAGTTAAATTGTTGGGGAACGAGCCGCCGCGTCATACAAAGCATGACGCGGCGGCTCATTTTTTCAAAAAGCCTCGCAGAGCCCGCGCCCGCCGGCAGAAGATCCGGGCTCGGTCAGCCGCACTCTTTTTTCATGACGGAATATCCGATCAGCACCGTCCGGACATAGGCGCAGGTCTTGGGGATCATCAGCATCCCGATCAGCGGGACGGCGTCCGCCCACAGCACCACCGGGATATAAAAGCCGAAGCTCAGCACGATGGTGAGCCACATCCAGCGGGACGGTATAGCTTTCAAAAGCGGAAGAATCAGAATCTGCTGTACAGCACCCGGCAGAGAAACGCGGCAAAAAGATCGGGCGGCTCCCGCTCCTCCTTGTTCAGCCAGACGCACACCATGCGGAAAGCGCCGAAGGTCAGAAAGTTATAGACATACGCAAGCTCCGCTTCACTGTTGCTGCCGGAGAGCATTTTGCGCGCGCTTTCCTTCAGGCTGTCCATGGCAAACAGCTTGTGGGCGAATGCCGGGTCAACGTTGTTGTTGATGATCAGGCGGGCAAATTCCAGATTCTCCTCCAGATACCGGCAGGCGGCGGTGATGATTTTCTCCGGTTCGGCTTCATGGCGCTCGATGGCTTTTGCGATAAAGTCCAGCATATCCTTTTCCATATCGGTCAGCAGATCGAACTGACTTCCGTAATACTTATAGAATGTCGTTCGGTTCACGTCGGCTCTTTCACAAAGCTCCCGAATGGAAATGTGGTATATGTCCTGTTCCTTCAGCAGCTCGATCAGCGCGGCCTTCAGCAGGCGCTTTGTCATCGCAATGCGGCGATCCTCTTTTTTCTCCATGGCAGCCTCCTAAAAATGAATTTTTTTTGAACCCTCAACATTTCCCAACGGTGTGTTGATTTTTATTCCATACCGAAAGAACTGTCGGTTGAATAATCAACATGTGTTCATCATAATGGAACAAACGGAAAAAGTCAAGAAGGGTAATGCGCCATGAAAAAGCTTGCAGAGTTTCTTATAAACCGCCGCCGCGTTCTCACTGCCGTCATGCTTGCGCTGACGGCAGTTTGTGCCGTTCTCGCGCTGCGCGTTCCGATCAACCGGGATCGGACAAAATATCTTGCGGACAGCTCCGAAATGAAGCAGGGGCTTTCCATTATGGAGGACGTCTTCCCCGAGTCCGACGAGACGGCGTCGATCCGCGTGATGTTCGATGATCTGACCGCCGATCAGATACCCGAAATCAAAGCGCAGCTGGAAGCTATACCGAACGTAAGCGGCGTCGCGTACGAAGCCGGCAGCGAGGAATACAATAAGGACAATCACACGCTCTTTGTTGTGAACAGCCGGTACGATTACGACACCGACGAGGAGCACGCGATCGAAGCCGCTATCGAAGAGGGCTTCACCGGCTATACGATGGCGTATGAGAACAACGATGTCCCGGCAACGGAGCTTCCGCTCTGGGTCGTCGTTCTTGCGCTGACGCTTGCCGTTATCATTTTGCTGGTCATGTCCGATTCATGGCTGGACCCCGTGCTGTTTCTCGTCACCATCGGCGTCGCCGTTGTGCTCAACATGGGAACGAACATCCTGTTCCCGTACGTCGATGAGATGACCGCAACGGTCGGGCCCATTTTGCAGCTCGTGCTCTCCATGGACTATTCCATCATTTTGATGAATCGCTACCGGCAGGAAAAGGTCACGCACAGCGACAAGGTTTCTGCCATGAAAACGGCGCTCGCCGGTTCGGTTTCCTCCATCGCCTCCAGCTCGCTTACCACGGTCGTGGGATTGCTGGCGCTCGTGTTTTTGAGCTTCAAGCTCGGGCCGGAACTCGGCATCGTGCTGGCCAAGGGCGTATTCATCAGCATGCTCTGCGCCTTCACCGTCCTCCCCGCGATGATCCTTGCAATGGACCCGCTGCTGGAAAAGACGAGAAAAAAATCGCCGCATGTTCCGATGGCGCGCTTCTCAAGGCTCAGCTATAAGACGAGATACGCCATGCCCGCCGTTTTTGCCGCGCTTTTTATCGCTTCCTTTATATTGCAGGGCTATACGCAGATCGTCTTCACGGAGGAAAACGACGACCCGCTGGCGAATGTGTTCCCAAAGAAGAACACCGTTGCGGTGGTTTACCGCAACGAGGACGAAGCGAAAATCGACAGCGTCATCTCCGAACTGGAAAAGGACGAGCGGGTTTCCGATATTCTCGGCTATGCCAACACGCTCGGCAAGGAGATGACCGCCGAGGACATGGGCAAGGCCGTCGCCGAATTGAGCGCCGATGCGGAGCCCATTGGCGATAACCTCCTCCGTATGCTCTATTTCATCGCGGAGGACGGGAAAATGCCCGTGATAACGGCGTCTGACTTTATTAATTTTATAACCGACACCGTTCTTCCGGACAAAACCATCGGCAAGCACCTTGACGCCGCGCTGCGGGACAACGCGGAGCAGTTCCGAACGCTTGCCGACCGCACGCGCCTGACCACCGCGATTTCCGTTGACGAAATGGCGGAGCTCTTCGGCATAGACCGGGCGCGTGTCGAGAAGCTCTATCTCTACTATACGATCCAAAACGGCGTTGCGGACAGCGGCACAATGACGCTGCCGGTCTTTGTGGATTATGTGCTCAATTCCGTGGCGGCAAACGAAACCTACGGCTCGATGGTGAGCGCCTCGGCAATTGCTTCCCTCCGGCAGCTGCAAACCTATACGAATACCAATACCGTTCTGGCGGCGCGCAGCGCGGCCGATCTGGCCGCGCTGATCGGGGCGGACGAGAGCACGGTGAATACCGTGTTTATTCTCGATAACGCGGGCGACGTCAGCGCGCAAACTATGAGTCTGCCCGAATTCAGTTCGTTTTTGTGCGGCAGTCTGCTGCAGGACGCGCTGTTCAGCTCATATTTTGACGATGCCGCCAAGGCGCAGGCGCAGACGATGGACGCGCTGGTGCAGCTTGCCGTGTCCGGGCAGGGGCTGACCCCCGACCAGATGGCGCAGACGCTGGGGATGGACGCGGAAAGCGTTTCCAAGCTGTACAGCCTCTACTTTTCCGCCGATCCCGCGTTCCAGAAGGAGGCGGCCGCCATGACGATGACGCTTACCGACTTTCTCCCGCTGCTGAAGGCCAACGCCCCCGCCGAGCAGCAGGCGCAGCTCGCCCAAACGGAGCAGCTTGTGAATCTTGCCGTTTCCGGGCAGGCGTTGGACGCGGAAACCATGGCGGGCGTGACGGGGATGACCACGGAGAATGTCGCGGGGCTTTATCTGATGAGCGGCACGGAGGCAATGACGCTTCCGGACTTTCTTTCCGCCGCGCTGACACAGGCTCCCGACAACGCCGGCTTGCAGCAGATGAACCAGCTCGTACAGCTCGCTGTTTCCGGGCAGGCGCTGGACGCTTCTTCCCTTGCCTCCGTGTTCGGGATGGATACCGCGCAGGTCTGCCAGATATTCGCGCTTGTGCTGGCAGGGCAGAAAACGGTGGCTCTTGCCGATTTCTCCGCATTTCTCGTCAACTCCGTGCTGACGGACACGGCCTACGCCGGAGCTTTTTCCGAGGAGCAGGCGGCGCAGCTTCGCCGGCTGGATTCCATCGCGCAGCTCGCGGTTTCCGGCACACCGCTTGACGCCGGGACGCTGGCACAGCTGTTCGACACGGACACGGATACGATCACGATGGCATTCCGCCTGTACTTCGGCAGGGATATCAGCCAAAAAACAATGTCGTTGAAGGCGTTTACCGACTTTGCTCTGTCCGATCCTCTTGTGAGCGGAATGATGGACGCCTCCACGCTCGGCCGCATTCAGTTTTTGCAGGCAATTCTGAACGCCTCGATAAACGGAACGGCGTTCACCTCCGCAAGACTTGCCTCGTTCCTGGGCATGGATCCGGCGCAGACGGAACAGCTGTATATCCTCCGTATGGGGGAAAACGGCGGTACGGACTCGTGGACGATCTCTCCGCGCTCGTTTGTAGCCTTTGCCGCAACGGACGTGCTCGGTGACGCAGAGCTTGCAAAGCAGATCGATGAAAAAACCGCGGAGGAGCTTCGGCAGGGTCATACGCTGATTGAGGCCGTCGTTTCGGAAAAAGCTTACACCGCCGGCGAAATGACCGCGCTCCTTTCCTCTCTGACGGACAAGGTGACCGAAAACGAGACGGAGATCCTTTATCTCCTTTACGGAGGCGTGAATGACGCCGATCCCACGGAAAAAATGACGATTGTGGAGCTCTTTGATCTGCTCTGCGACAAAATGATGAACGATGGGCGCTTTGCGGAGTATTTCGACGGAGAAACAAAAAAGGAGATCCTCGACAGCAAGGCGGAGCTGGAGGACGCCGTTGCGCAGATGAGGGGCAAAGCCTACGCAAGAATGGTCATCACCTCCGATTACCCGGACGAGTCTCCGGAAACGTCGGACTATGTAACCCGTATCGATACGCTCTGCCGGGAAAATCTCAGTGAATACTATCTGGTGGGCAACTCCGTTATGGTCAGTGAGATGGACCGCGCCTTTGACAGCGAATACCGGATGATCTCCCTGATCACCGCGATCTCCGTATTTCTTGTTGTGCTCATCGCGTTCCGCCATCCGCTCCTTCCGCTGATCCTCACGCTTCTCGTGCAGTGCGGCGTCTTTATCACCGTAACGGTCATCGGAGCCTACAGCGGCTCGATCTATTACCTTGCGCTGCTGATCGTACAGAGTATTCTCATGGGCGCAACGATCGACTACGGCATTGTGTTCTGTAATTTCTATATGGACAGTCGAAAAACCATGGACGTGACCGACGCGCTGCGCGCGGCGTACGAAGGCTCCATCCACACCATCATGACCTCCGGCTCCATCCTTGTGCTGGTGCTTGCCGCGCTCGGGATCCTTGTATCCTCGCCGATGATCTCCGATGTGAGCACCACGCTGTCCATTGGCGCGCTTGTCGCCATGCTGCTGATCCTTCTGGTTCTGCCCGGCATGACGGTTTGCTGCGACAGACTCATAAACAGAAAAAAGACCGAAGAAAAGACAAAAACGCCGTAAACCGCGGCAAAAAAGAAAACCGGCGGCGGGAGAACGAACTCTCCTCGCCGCCGGTTTGCGTTTTTTTATTGTGCCGGAAGCTCCACGGCAAAGACGGTGCCGCGCTCCGAGCTTTCCTCCACCCGAACGGAGCCGCCGTGCAGACCGGCAATTTCCCACACCAGCGAAAGCCCGAGACCCACGCCGCCGTATTCACGGCTGCGGGATTTGTCCACGCGGAAGAAGGGCTGGAAGATGCTCCGCCGGAATTCCTCCGGGATGCCGCTGCCGGTATCCGCCACGCGGATGTGCAGCATTTTGTCCTCCTGTACCACGGAAATGCGCACCGACCCATCGGGGCGGTTGTACTTGACGGCGTTTTCCGTCAGATTGAAAAGCATTCGGTAGATCAGCGCGTCGCTCCCGATCATAACGCCGTCGCCCTCCCGTTCGAGCGCGATGCCTTTCTTCTCCGCCAGCGGCGCGAGATCCGTGAAGATCTCCTCGATCATCGGCGCGAGCTGGATCTGCTCGTTCCGTGCCACCTGCTGCAAATTGCTCATCTCCAGCAGCGTCTTGGTCATTTGCGTCAGCCGCTCCGTCTGCTCCCGCAGCAGAGAGAGAAACTCCGCCGTCTCCGGCAGTAGATCGGGATGCTCGGCGGAAAAGAGCTCCAGCTGCGCCTGCATCAGCGCCAGCGGCGTGCGCAGCTCGTGGGCGGCGTTGCCGGTAAACTGCCGTTGCGCGGCAAAGGCATTGTTCAGCCGCTCCAGCATCTGGTTGAAGGAGCGGCTGAACTGCCGGAACTCCGGCAGCACGTCCTCGTCGATCTTCATATCCGCGAGATTGTTCAGCTGCACCTTCTCCACCTGCGAGGCAAAGCTGCGCAGAGGCTTGAGCGCGCGGCCGCTGACGAAATACGCCAAAACGCCGCTCAGCACCGTCACCGCCGCCGTGATATACCAGTTCGTTGTGCAGAAGGACGCCTTCGCGCCGTGTATGACAATGGTCACATCCTCGTTCATTCCGGCAAGCTCCGGATCGAAAAACGCCGGATCGCCTTCCACGGCGGCGCTGCCGTAATCCTGAATGAAGCTGCCGATGGAGTCCATATAGTGCAGCCCGGAGGCGCAGAGCAGCAGCTTCATGGAAACGCAGGCCGCGCCGATGAGCAGCACGGTCAGCAGCGTGATGCGCCACTGCAAAGAAAGCCGCTTCATGCGTCCTCCCCTCCCATCAGATACCCCTCGCCGATGCGGTTGCGGATGGGGTCGCAGCCCAGCGCGGCGCGGAGCTTTTTGCGCAGAGCGGAGATATGCACCCGGATGGAGTTGCTGAAATTGTCCACGCTGTTGTCCCAGACGTGATCCATCAGCTCCTCCTGACTGACCGGCCGCCCCTGATGCACCATCAGATATTCCAAAATCCCCGTCTCCTTGCGGGTGAGCGTCAAGGCCTGCCCATTGACGGCGGCGGTGCGCGAGCGCGTATCAAAGGTCAGCGCCCCGCAGGTCAATATCACATCCCGCTGCGTAAACTGCCGCAGCGTAAGACTGCGGATGCGCGCCTCCAGCTCCGCGAGATGAAAGGGCTTTGCCAGATAGTCGTTGGCCCCCGCGTCCAGCCCCTCGACCTTATCCTCCACCTCTCCGCGGGCGGAGAGGATCAGCACCTTCGTCTCCCAGTCTGCCTGCCGCAGGGTGCGCAGCACCGTCATGCCGTCCTTCCCCGGCAGATTCAGATCCAGCAGCACCAGATCGTACCGCTCCGTGCCGAGCAGCTCCAGCGCTTTTTCTCCGTCAAAGCAGTAATCCACGCTGTACGCCAGCCGCCGCAGGCTGCGCACAATGGTTTCGCACAGCGCGCGCTCATCCTCAATTACCAAAAGGTGCATCAAAAGCCTCCTGTTTCTTTTTCGTTTGATCTAATAATATCAGGAATGGATAAGATTTGTGTTAAGTTTTGATTCTTAACGGGGAATTTAACTGCCCTGCGCTATGATAGGGGCAGAAAACGGAAGGAGAGTTGTTCATGAGCCACAGAGAAAAAGCGGCCTTGCAGGTTTTCCTGCTGCTTGCCGGCGTTGCCATGGTGTGCTTCGGCGTCTGGCGCGGCGAATCGGCGGCGGTGCTGAGCAAAGCAATCAAACTATGTCTGGAGTGTGTAGGTATTGGGTAAAAAGAATTTGAGCGTCTCGCAGCTTCTGGCCCGCTTCCGGGGCTGGATACAGGCGGGGGCAACGCTGCTGACCAACCTGCACCTGCCCAACTTCCTCAAGGGCAGCTTGTATCAGGGCGCGGGGAAAACCGTCTGCGTGCCGGGGCTGAATTGCTACTCCTGCCCGGCCGCCTCCGGTGCGTGCCCCGTCGGGGCGTTTCAGGCGGTGGTGGGGTCGTCAAAGTTCGGCTTCTCTTATTATATCACAGGAATCCTCATCCTGCTCGGCGTTTTGCTCGGCAGATTGATCTGCGGCTTTTTGTGTCCCTTCGGATGGTTTCAGGAGCTGCTGCACAAGATCCCGACGAAAAAGCTCTCCACAAAAAAGCTCAAGCCGCTGACATATCTCAAATACGCCGTTTTGCTGGTCATGGTCATTCTGCTGCCGGCGTTCCTTGTGAACGACGTGGGAATGGGCGATCCTTACTTCTGCAAGTATCTCTGCCCGCAGGGCGTGCTGGAGGGGGCGATCCCGCTGTCTCTTGCCAATGCCGGCATTCGGGCGGCGCTGGGAAAGCTGTTCACATGGAAGCTCTGCGTGCTGATTTCGGTAGTCGTGCTGAGCGTGCTCTTTTACCGCCCGTTCTGCAAATGGCTCTGCCCGCTGGGCGCGTTCTACGCCTTGCTGAACAAGGTATCCCTTTTCCAGATGAAGGTAGATGGAAACAAATGCGTCTCCTGCGGGAAATGCGCCAGAGCCTGCAAGATGGATGTGGATGTGACGAAGACGCCCAATCATACCGAGTGCATCCGCTGCGGAATGTGTGTCCGCGCCTGTCCCACAAACGCCGTGAGCTTCCGCTTTGGCTTCGGAACAGGCGAGCAGAATATACCGGGTACAATAAATCAAACAAAACAAAAAACGGAGGAAACAAAATGAACGTCAAGAAAAGTATTGCGCTGCTGCTGGCAGTGATGATGGTGCTGTCTCTGGCCGCGTGCGGCGCAAAGGGTGAGACAGGCAGCGGCGACGCCATGACCGGAGAGCCCCAAAACGCCGAGGAAGCTGTCGCCATGCACAAGGAGCTGATGGCGCAGGAAAACGCGATCCTCTCGGAAAACACCGCGCTTTGGGAAAAGGTTTTCATGGCGGCCGACAAGAGCATGACCATGCAGGAGGACGGCAAAAACTACGGTGACTTCCTGCTGGACACCATCGAATCCGCCAAGGACCAGTTTACGGCGGATGAGCTGAAGCTGATCCGCGGCGAGGCGGAAAAGATCCGCGACATTGAAAGCAAGCTCACCATGATCGAGAAAAAGTACCCCGAGGCGGCGCAGGAATCCCTTGACGGCGCCATGAGCGTGCCCGCGGACGGCAGCATGAACATCTCCGGCGACACCAGCATGCTCCCCGATAACGGCAGCATGCAGAAATTCCCCTCCTTTGAGGGCAAGGATCTGGACGGGAACGATGTGACGAGCGACGAGCTTTTTTCCGGCAGCGCCGTTACGGTTGTCAACTTCTGGTTCACCACCTGCGGCCCGTGCGTGGGTGAGCTGGGCGAACTGGAAGCGCTGAGCAAGGAGCTTGCCGAAAAGGGCGGCTCTCTCATCGGCATCAACTCCTTCACACTGGATGGCGACGAAGCGGCGATCTCTGATGCAAAGGATGTGCTGATGAAGAAGGGCGCGACCTATCAGAATGTGTACTTCGCTTCCGACAGCGAGGCCGGCATGTTCACCGCAAACATCTTCGCTTACCCCACCACCTATGTGGTTGACCGCAGCGGCAACATCGTGGGCGATCCCATCGTGGGCGCCGTCACCAGCAAGGCGCAGATGGAAACGCTGCAGAAGCTCATCGACCAGACTCTGGCCGCCGATATGGGCTGACAAACGGATTTATCTCCTCAGAAAGGAGGACTTCACCATGTATCGGAGAGCATTGCCCCTTCTGCTCACCGCGGTGCTGCTGCTGAGCGGCTGCGCTGCCGGGCAGAAAAATATGCCGAAGAAAACGGACGAGAAGGAAATGACCGGACAGTCCTCTGATATGTCCGGTGAAGGAATCATGTATATGGATACCACGGAAAACGTCATATATCTGGCGGGCGGCTGCTTCTGGGGCATGGAGCACCTGATGCAGTCTATCCCCGGCGTCATTGATGCGCAGAGCGGCTATGCCAACGGCACCTGCGAGGCGGACGCCGATTATCGGACCGTCTGCAAAGGGAACACCGGCTTCCGGGAGACCGTGCGGGTAGAGTATGACCCCGGGCAGGTGAGTCTCGACGCCCTGCTGCTGGCCTATTTCTATGTGATCGACCCCACGGTGGAGAACCGGCAGGGCAACGACCGGGGCAGCCAGTATCAGACCGGCGTTTACTACACCAACGAAAGCGCGAAGGAGACGGTGGAGCGCATCGCGGAGATCGAGCGGGGACGCAGCAAAAAGTTCTTCGTGGAGATCGGCCCGCTCAAGAACTACTATCCCGCCGAGGAGTACCACCAGGACTATCTGGAGAAGAATCCGAAAGGCTACTGCCATATCCCCAAGGCCGAGATGGAGCTTTTCTCCAGACTGCGCATCGATCCGGGCGACTACCAAAAGCCCGCCGCGGAATCCATCCGGGACAAGCTGACGGAGGAGCAGTACCGCGTCACCCAGGAGAGCGGCACGGAGCGCCCCTTCAGCAATGAGTTCTGGAACCAGTTCGAGAAGGGCATCTATGTGGACATCGTCACCGGCGAGCCGCTCTTTTCCTCCACGGACAAGTTTGAGAGCGGCTGCGGCTGGCCCGCCTTTACCAAGCCCATCGAGGAGCCTGCCGTGGTGGAGCTGGAGGATCTGAGCCACGGCATGCGCCGCACGGAGGTTCGCAGCCGTGCCGGGGATTCACACCTTGGCCATGTGTTCACCGGCGACCCGGAATCCCCCAACGGCGTGCGCTACTGCATCAACAGCGCCTCTCTCCGCTTCGTGCCCTACGCGAAGATGGAGGCCGAGGGGTACGGATACCTGCTGGATCTGTTTGAGAAATGATTTCAGGTGCATACACATCAAGCGAAAAGCTCAGACGGCTGATCTTCAAAAGAACAGCCGTCTGAGCCTGTCGAATAACCCGGCTGTGCATTAAGCGGCAGCCGGGTTTCTCGACAGGCTGCGTCAAGACCACCGGCTCAGCCGGTGGTCTTGACTGTTGAATGCGGGAATTCCGGCGGTTTTTACAATTTTTCATATTGCATGCGTTTCAGACGCTGTGATATACTGACAATGGAGGAAAACCAAATCGGGAACAGAAAACGGGGAGGAAAAACGAAATGAAGTTCAAAAAGCCGCTCTCTCTGCTGCTCGCCGCAGTGCTGCTCTGCGCGTTCGCCGTGCCGCTGCTGGAAACCCCTGCGCTCGCTGCCGATAAAGAAATACACGAGGTCGCTACCGCTGGAGTATACAAATGGATCACGATCACAGCCGGGGAGGGCGGTGCGGTCACGGAGGTCGTGCAGACCGGCGGTGTGCTGCCGCCCGGTATGTCGCTGGGCAAGAATGAGGATGTGTCCAGCCTTTTCGGCACGCCGACAACTCCCGGCACTTACATATTGACCGGCGAGACACACTACGAAGATGACGCAGCCTCTTGGGTGCTCCGTTGGAAGGTGCGGCTGTTTGTCGATGTTGCAGCTACTCCGACGCCAACGCCCACAACGGCGCCGACAGCGGCCCCAACGACCGGCACGACGACCGCACCGACGAACACCCCGACGCCGACGAATACTCTGGCGCCGACTGCCGGAGCGCCGATCATTACAAAGCAGCCGACGAAGGAGACCGTGGAGGTCGGCGGCAGCGCAACGTTTGTGGCAAACGCCACCGGCTGGGCGTGGTGCGCGTGGCGCTTTCTGAGTCCCGACGGCAAGACCGAGGTCATTTTCGACGTGACCGCCGATAAATTTCCCGGTCTTACGATCACCGGCGGTAACAGCACGACGATGTATCTTACGAATATTCCCATGGAGCTGAACGGCTGGAAGGCGGTCTGCCTCTTCAGCAGCGCAACGAATCTCTGGACCTATACCGACGGCACGGCGGTCATCACCGTGAATGCCGCCGCAACGCCCACGCCGTCTCCGACCCCGGAGCCGACGGCAACGCCGGAGCCGACAGCAACTCCCATGCCGACGGAAGCCCCCACGCCCACACCGACCGCCGTTCCGGCGGCCGTCGTTGAAACGCCGACTCCGTCGCCCGAGCCGACCCCGGAGCCGAAAAAGGGCGGCCTGCTGTCCGGCGGCAAAGCACTCCCGATCGTCCTTGCTGCGGTTGCCGTGCTGCTCCTCGGCGGAGGCATCACGGCGGGAGTACTGCTTGTGCGGAAAAAGAAACAGCGCGAGGAATACGAACGTCAGGAGCGCCGGAGACAGCGCGCTTCTGCGGCGGCTGCCGGAATGGCGGCCTCCCGACGCTCCGCGCCCGCGGCTGAATGGGTCTGCCCAATCTGCGGTACCGTGAACAAAGGAAAGTTCTGCAGTGAGTGCGGCGGAGGAGAGCCCAAGAATCACGTCTGAGTCTCGCACGGCAGACTGCTATGCGGACGGCTTCGGCCGAAAGCCTTGCGGCGCGCGGAAAAGACCGGAAAAGTCAAACAATTAATTCAAGCTGCCGAAAGGGCTTGCTGCCTTGAAGAACAGACGGCAAACCCTTTCGCGCTGCCCGGATTCTGCGGCTGCTGCCGTGACCCGTTTCCGGTTTGGCGAGCCGTTCTCGCCATGCACGGCAGCAAAAATATAATAATTTCAGACAAATGTCCCGCATAGAAAAAGATAGGGAGAGGATGCCGCCTTGAAGAAGAAAGTTCTTACTCTGTTTGCTGTGCTTCTCTGCGCGCTCGTCGTGCTGAACGTCACGGCTCTCGCCGATTTCGGCGATTTTTCCGGCAGCTCGGACTATGATTTCAGCTACGATTACAGCGATAACGACAGCAGCTGGTCATCCTCAAGCAGCAGCTCCGGAAGCAGTTACTACGATGATGACGGATATGTATCCGGCGACGCCAACCCTACGCGGATCCTTATAATGGCGCTGATCGTAGTGGTGGCGATCGTGTATTCTATGAGGACGAAAATGAAAAACAACAGCACGTCTAAGAAAGCGACCGCCCAGCGCGCCGAGCGTGCCGAGAGCCGCGCCAACCGCGCTGCGCTCACGCCCATCGGCGAATATACGAAGATCGATCCGAACTTTAACGCGGCGGCGCTGTGCGAGAAGGCGTCGAATCTCTATGTGCAGATGCAGAACGGCTGGACGGCGAAGAACATCGAATCGCTGCGGCCGTACTTCACCGACGCGCTCTTCACGCAGATGGAGCGCTCGCTGCAGGGGTATGCGCAGCGCGGCGAGACGAACGTCGTCGAGCGCATCGCGGTGCTGGATGTGACGCCGCTCGGCTTCCACCAGACCGGCGGCGAGGACCATATCCTTCTCCGGCTGCGCACGCGCATCACGGATTACACCGTGAACGACGGCACGCAGCAGATCGTCCGCGGCAGCCGCGATCAGGAAAAGTTCATGACCTACGAATGGGATCTGCTGCGCCCGACCGGCACGCAGACGAACGCCGAGAGCGGCGAGACAAAGCGCATCACCTGCCCCGGCTGCGGCGCGCCGCTCGACGTGAACGCGAGCGCGCGGTGCCCGTACTGCGGCACGGTGATCCAGCAGCAGGCACAGGACTGGGTCATCAGCGCCATTCGAGGGATCAAGCAGCAGACGCTGTAAAAACCGGAGCAAAGGAGCCGCGGCGAACGGGATGCGCCGTGTGATCGCACCCTGGGTTCGGCTGGATCCGGCCGCTCTGCCTGGTCATCAAAAAATACTCCCTGCCGCATGGGCGGCCTCCTGTGTATATAGTATTGGAAAAAAATGAGCCAGACGGATGAGTTTCATCCGTCTGGCTCAGTCTGTCGAAAAAGCCTCGCAGAGTTTGCGCCCGCAGGCGCAAATAAAGTTTTAACCATTTTCTCCGGCGGCGTGTACGTCGGAGAAAATACTTTACGGCTCGCAAACGTGCGAGCGTAAGCGAGTGCGCTGCGGCGAGCCGCAGCCCCTTCAAACGAGAGCCCAACGAAGTGGGTCTCGTTTGAGA
>CDYU01056075.1_pt1 | contig 15256 bp, 22 predicted proteins | sample 480701 | NCBI WGS metagenome assembly CDYU01 (sample SAMEA3182105, study PRJEB8094) | gut metagenome | biome: human; feature: gut; material: Stool; isolation source: human stools | place: Canada | collected 2013-02-26 | reverse complement strand
GTTCCAGAAACTGCACTCCAAAATCCCCCACGAAATGCACGTCAAAAATCGCTCAAAAAATTGCGTCAAAATTTGTGCAAAATTTTCGTGCGAAATTGAGTGAAAAAGATTGACAAAATTAGGTTGGTGTGGTATAATATAGATGTAGTCAAGAAAAAGGCTCCAAAATTTGCCAAGTATGAAAGGATAATAAAAAATGAAAAATTATCAAGTTAAATTCAAGGGTTTTAGTGCATTTACTGATACGGTTATTGTGTATGATGTTGCAAGTCGCCAAGAGGCAATACAAGTGGTTAAGGAACATTACGGTTCATCTGTTAAGATTATAAGTGCAAAGATGATTAAAGACTAATAACACAGAGCAACACGGCATAAGCCGTGGTAATGTGGCTATGAGTGGTTGCAAGCCCACCACATAATAATTTAAATGGAGTGTTGATATTATGAGAAAAGAAATTTTTACAGTAAACGGTACAAAAGTTGTATTTACAGAAGTTATTGGAGTTTTTAATGGTGTTGAAGTTAATTCAATTCTTATTCATGCCAAAAATGATATTTATCGTGTCGGTGATTGCATTACAAGCGATTATTGTAGTTTCCCTGAAGATGATGAAGACGCAACATTTATTTGTGAAAACGCCAGCACAACCGAATATTTTACCGTTGAAAACGGCAAGTATATTGTTAATGATTAACGCAGAGTGACAGAGGGTGCAAGCCCTCTGGTAATGCGGCGGCACGGTCACAAGCCCGTTGCAAATAAATGTAAAGAGGTAATAAAAAATGAAATTATGTGAGTTAATGAAGTTATTAAATGACGATTTAACAATTTGGGTATCATTCCATAATATTCAAACAAATGGTTATTATAATAATCAGATAACCGTTGAAAATTTTGGAATGTTGAGTGATGAATATCAGAATGCAAGGGTTGTTTCATTTTGTTATCCGATGTCAAATCTGGTTGTTATAAATTGCGAAATAGATTAAGAGGTGCAAAATAAATGATTTATGGTTGTAGAAACGTAATATTACATATAAAGGCGGACGTTATAAATTTAGGCGTTTGCGAAACTCAATTTTTAGAGTATGTTGTAACACAATTTTATCATTATTTGAATATGCAAGATATAAGGTTAGTTGTTGCCCTGTATGATGTGATATTTAAATATATAAATACCATTCGCAAAGGTCGTGAAATTATCAAGTATATTGATAACGACTGTAAAGAAAAAGGCATTGAAATTTTTTAAAGGCAATCTATTCAAAAGTTTATAAATAGAAAAGAGGTGTTAAAAATGGATTTTTACGATTTAGCATATATTACAGACGGGGATTGCAAAATTGACGTTGAATTTATCAATTTTAATGATACGAAAATTCAACATTTAACGGATTTAACTTTTTCTGATATTCTTAAATTAGGCCATAATTACATTCACGCCCGTGTTGGCTGGTTTAATGTTCCGTGTAAAGATAAAATATTTGTATCATGTATATTAGACTAAGCGCAAAAATGCCCCGTAAACACGGGGCATTTTATTATATAATGTCTGATATATGCAGAACGTGGGGGAGTATTCTTAATTTTTCGTAACTTTGCGAAATTCCATAAACGCAACATTCAAGCGAATTATCTGTATTATTTACGTACAGTTTGCCAAACAATGTTTTATCATTGCCCCCACTGGTTGAATTTTCTTTTCCGATGCACACCATGTTGACTACAGGATTAAAAATGTTCGGATATGTATTTTGAGCCACGGGGAGCAAACCCCAATTTCCAGCCGTTGTGTTAAGTGTTGTGAATGCAACATTTATATTTAACGGCGCAATGTCTGTTAATGTCATGTATGCCGTGTCAACTTCTACATTCAGCCCATCGCACATTTGGGTATAAGTAACATTGTTATTTTGCCCCAGCGCATTTGCTGTTATAGGTACAACGGGATGTGTTGATGTAAAAGACTGATAAATCATGTTACCAATAGCCGTTGACCCTATTGCATTTGGGTGCACCCCACCACTGTCATAATGCCCCGTAAAGTGCATAAGGTTATAAATCGGGTGATAAATGTAACCTATATTTTCCAACTGTGCATAATATTGATAGGCTGTTTTAATCCTAACACGTGTGGTATAATTTAAATCGTTTCCCACCGCAAATAGGTGAATTCCAGCGTTTGGGAAATTTTGATGAACAATGTTCAAAAGTTTGGTTGCTTCAACCGTTATTTCTGTTGTCTGCCCGTAATCGTTATGACCGCCCACAATGACAAATTTTGTAATCTTTTTCTTGTCTTTTACCCTGTCAAGGTTTTGGTTGAGTATATCAACCCACTTTACACCCTGCGTAAATCCAGACCCACGCACGCAAAAATTATAATACTGGTCTGATGTGAGTTTTGCAAGATTTTTGAAAATTGCAAGCCATGAAGTATTTTCATCGGGATAAAATGCGTAACTGTCACCAATAAAAATAAAGTTATCGGTTTTAAAATTTGTTTGTAATGGTGTTACCTCATTAACAACGATTTTTGCAAATTCTCCACTGTTAATTAAATCATTGATTGCAGTATCAACCATTTGCTGTACGTTTAAATCGTTGAAATATTTATCAACGTAAGTTTTGAGAGTTGTCATATTTTCGGCTGTCATGTTGGACTGTTTGATTACTTCGTTTAATTTTGCCGTTACTTTGCAAAGGCATTCATAATACGATAGTGTATCGTCATACACTAAGGGCAAAATTTGAGCGCAAAAATAATTAAATGGATTTATCATAATATCACACCTCTCAATATATTTTCATAAATAGGTCGGTTATTTCGGGGTCGTTCAGTATCTGCATATCAATGTTAGTAATCGCTTCACGATATTCATTTATTAACTGCGAATATGTTCGACTGCCATTTAAACCCGTTCGGGTCATTGAATAGGTTTCTGAATTATTTCCAGTTTTAGCATTTTCGGTGGACGTTGACCCAACTGTTTTTCCGTCTCCCGTTGTTGCCATAGTAGTATTAACAGTGTCTGCATTTTCGGTTGTATTAACGGTTTTATCCGTTGTTGTTATTGTGGTATCGTTAGTGCCACTGTTCGTTATATTTGTTGTTGATGTGTTTGTTGTACTGCCGTCAACGGTTGTCGTTGTTTTTGATGTTCCCCTTTGTTCGTTTAAATTTGTGCCATAATCAAGATTATTATAATTAGCCTGTGGTAAATCACTTGACAGCGTGTTATTTGTTGTATTTCCGTCTGTTGTTGTGGTGCTAACATCTGTGCCACTGCCGTTCACAGTTGTTGACCCATTTTCAGTGGTTTCACCCGTTGTAACATTTTTACCGTCAAAATTTATAATGTTTGTTCCTGTGAAATTATCTGTATTTGTTCCTGTGTTATTTGATTTGTATTCATTGGTTATTGTACTGTTGTTATTTCCGCTGTCATTTTCTGTAAATTCGCCGTTTTTGGTGTAGCTCTCTGTTAAATTGATATCGTTCAAGAAATTATAATCAATGTTAACTGTTTTGTACAACTCATTGTAATACGGCATGATTTCATTTAATGTATTGCGCAAATACATTTTCCATAGCCCTACAGTTTCAAATGCAATTTCCTTGTTAAAAAAGTGATATAAAAATTTAGTTTCAAATGTTATCTTTTTGTTAATGTCGTAAAACGGATAAGGAAAATCAAAAATTGATATTGTAGCCGCTTCGATACGGTCATGTAAATTTTTGTACTCCTGCCCGTCCGTTGCCATAAAGATTATATTTTTTAGGCTGGTTGTGTATTTACTCACCGTTTTCACCGTCCTTTTGGTCTATCGGGTTTTCATCTAATGCCATAGTATTAGCGTTGACAGCCATTTGTAAAAATTCAAGGTTTACCGATACGCTAATATTTGTACCAAACATTTTGTTGATTTTTTCAACGGCTCTTTCCCGTTCACAAAGTTGAGTATTTTGGTTAGCCTCAATTTCCGAAAAAGATATTAACGCTTCCTGCGCCACTAAACGTTCTCTTTTAATCTGTGAAACTGGCACACCCAAATATGACAAACATTCATTATAAATTTTTTCTTTTTCTGTCTGCATATCGGGAAATACGGTTGGCGCACCTGTGTTAATAACGTTAATACCGTCAATGTTTAGTGTATTATCACCAAAAATAACGGGCATATTTCCTTGATACTGCTCGTAAAGATTTTTTAATGTTAATTTTTGTTTTTCGTTGCACGTGATTATGCACGGTGTTTTTAGTGCATTTATATTGGTCATAATTGCGCCGTCAATATTTGCCAATTTTCGGGCATAAATTATAATCGTATTTATTGTAGGTGTCATTAACGTATTATTAAAAATTAAAACGCTGTCTTTGTTAGTTCGTGTTGCTGTGTACCCATTGACCGCAAACGGACGGCGTGTTACTGGAATACCGTATATATCAAAATCGCCTGCAAGTGTGCAAGCTAACGCCGCATTACCAATAACATCATCGTTAAAATACAAGCAATAGCCACGGCTAAATAGTTGTAATTCTATAAAACGTTCTGAAACTGTATCTGGCAAATTATCCCACTTAAAAATGTTCATTGCAATATTTTGCAAGCGTGTGAAATAATCATTAAATAAAACGGTATTTGTTATTGTTGACTGATTTGGTTTAAGTTTATAACCATTTTTAGCCATTTATATTCACCTCACAAAATAGAATTATCAAGGGTATAATCACCGATATAATCACCATGCCAAAATGTAATCCCATTATTATAAATAGTTTTGATATTTGCAAGGTCATTAAATGGAATGTTACCAGTAATATTACAGCCCTCTGTTTTTACATAATTCCATGATTTACGCCCTGTTATGTTTGGGATTTTAAATTGTTTTGTCATGTAACCGTAATATGTAAAATAATCGTCAATTATTTTTGCATATTCGGAGCGGATAGATTTATAGTTTGCACAGAAAATTTTTCGTTGTAGTGCCGCCCCGATATCAACGGTGCTATTTCCTGCAATTTGTGGTGGCATTGCTTTTGCCCGATTTGACTGTGCTATCCATGTTGCAATGTCAAAAGCGGTATTGCTAACATCGGGTGCAATATCCAATCCAATACTTAAAGCCGTTTGTCCTGCTGTCATTTTTGGCGTATCAGTTTGTTTTGTTTTTTGCTTACCCGTTTTTAATGCTTTTCCTACAGGATTTATAAACGTTCCTGCAATATCTGAACCAATGCCAATTACTGACGTTGTTATATTTCCTGCACGGTTAATAATACCGTCCGTGCCGATTTGTGCCAAATATGCCTTGTAGGCGTCAATGTTATAACTACATTGGGGATATCCCGAAATTGATAATTTTTCATCATAATTTAAAACGTCACTCGGCACTAAATATCCCATTGGAATTTCAAAACATATAGGATTTGGAGACATAGTACAATATATGTTAAATGTGCATGACAGCGTGTTAAAATACTCAAAATGTATCTCGGCATAATTGCTATCACCTGTTGACATAACCATAAAATTATATGGATATGTATATAGCTTGTTGTTTTTCGGGATATAACCCTCAAAAACGCCCGTTACATCATATTTTGGTAATAGCCATGTATATGGTGCAATTTTGCTTTGGTCATCTGTTCCAATAACCTTTGCAAAATATTTGGGCATCATAAATATTGATACAATGGCATTTATATTATCAGGATTTTTATCCAAAATAGTTTTGATATAATTGTTAGCCGCTGTTGCTGTGGAAAACGAATTAAATGCTACACCACTATATACATTACCGTATAATGCACCTGTTACGGGTGCGCCGTTAATATCAACAGTTGACGCAATAACAATAGATAAATCTGTTAATTCATCATTTGTTGGTATTGTTTGATTATATGTGATATAATCTCCTGTTGCTAAATTTTCCTCAATTAGATTATTTCCTATTGTATCATCATTTGTATGTTCACGTACAACAAAACATTTGCGCATCGTATAATCAAAATACCACGTCTGCATAACATCTAATTGTACAGTGATAATTGACATATTTATATTAACAAACTGGATATCAGTTATAAAACCGTAAAAATACTTTGTGCCAAAATTCTTATTTTGCCATATCACATAATTACAATTATATAAATTTTCTTGATTTAGCGGTATGCGTATTTGATTATTAACTGATATCGGCGTTAAATCTGTAAACGGATAAACGACTTTATTTCTGAAAAAATTATGCTGGTCTGTTTCATTTGCAAATGTGTATGTATTTTGATAGGTATTATCTAATGCAACACCACGACAAATACCTAAAAACGTTATCGGTGTTAATGTAGTTAAATCCATGTTATCACCTCATTATTTAAAACGGATGTTATCAATACCGTTGTTATTTAATATATCATTGTCCGTTAAAATATCTGTATAATATGCTATACGATATATTTTATAAGCCCCGTTTGCATACAATTTTCCACCTCTTAAAATTTGTTCCACGTGGAACATTTTCCACGTGGAACATTATTTTTACTGTACAGTGACCGTCGCTGTAGCTGATTTTGTGGGGTCAAAAATAGAAGTTGCTGTTACGGTCAATTCGGTTGCGGTTTCAGCTGTGGAAACTGTGAGTGTACCGTCTGCCGATATTACAGCATTTACGCCGTCACCGCTGACTTCCCATTTCACGCTACTGTCTGCAAAACCTGTTGACTGGATAACAGCGGTAAATTTTACGCTATTACCCTTGACAACTGTTGCTGTATTTGGCGATATTGCGATTGATGTAATCGCTGGCGTTTCTGTGGTAAACAGAATTGCATTACAGAATGGCGATGTACTGAATGTTTTCCAGTTATGGTAATAGTACGTCCAGTACAGACCTACGGGCGAAAAGATATCGGACATAAAAATGTTGTTGTCAAAAATCATAAAATAATTTTTGTCAACCATTACGCCAACAACGCTATTTAATCTCTGCATTTCCGCTGGTGTAATAGGTGTGTAATCGGAATTTTCAGCAAACACCATCGCAAGGCGTTCATTATCCAGAATGCCAAAACCGTCAACGCCAATCTGTCTGCCTAAAAGTTCTGCCTTTGTCATATTAAATGACAGCGCCAGCACTTCAACGTCCATAATAGCGTTGAAATTTGTGGGTATAATCATATACATTTCTGACAGCTCGGTATTTGTGCGGACGTGTGCATGGTTAAATTCATCGGAAATATAACGAATTTTCATTCCGTAATCAACCATTGTTGCCGCAACTGCCCTTGCGTTGCCTGTTGTGGGCTGTGGTACGTTAACTGCATACATCTGTCCAGCCAGTATATTTCGGGCAAGCATATATTTCATGACGATAAATTCATCATAATTTGCACCCGTGTAAACCTGCTGAATAATGCGGCTGATAAGTTCGTTTACACCCTCAAAACTTAGAAAAGCCTGTCGGAGCTGTGCTTCACTAACCGTTGTGGGATAAAATTTCTGAAAATTCATGGAATGAAAAACAGATTTAACATCAGGGATATAACGCTTAAAATCTGTGTTTTCAGTTTTTGCAGGGTTATATGTGTAGGGTTCAGCCATGGAAACGAAAATTTCTTCAATGGTTTCGCCGTATTCCATAATACCACGTTTGAAAACGCTCCATGGATTTTCATACATTTTTGATGTAATAATTACTCGTCCAATACGGTTAATTAACGCACCCAAAAATGCGTTAGAATTTCCTTGGAAATTTATAATTGCATTTCCAAAATCTTTAAGGCTCTGAACATCTCCGCTGTGTACAACGGGCATATCATTCAACCCAGCATTAACCGCAAGACTGTTCAGCATATCAGCTGTATTGATTTCTGAAATTGATTTTGTTTTACGGGGTATAGAAGGCATTTTAAATCACTCCTTTTTATTAGTAAAGAATATCCTCAATATTTTTGATTTCATCGTCATTATTAACGATTTCAACTTCGGCATTATTTTCTGTATCTGATTTATCAGTGTTACCGCTGAAAAAACGATTGATATAATCAGAATGCAGTTTGTCATATTTTTCTTTCCACTCTCCGCCGTCTGATTTACTTCTGATATCTTCAATTTCTTCACGCTCCTTTTTTAGCTCTTCAATTACTGCCGCCTGTTCATCGCTGGCAGTTTCGGGGATAAGTTTCCCAATGCGTTCTGCAAATTCCTCAGTTGTAAACATATTACCACCACCTTTTTAAATAGTATATTAGTTTTGATTTTTTTGGTAACGGTACGGGTACAATATTTTTTAAATAATCATACCAATAACGGGCTTGTGTTGCACGGGCTGGCTGGTTAATATTTGTGGGGTGTTCATAGTACCACAAAAAATAATTAGCCAATATTTCGGGTGTTTCTGTGGAATGTGCAAACGCCATAAATGTTATGGGTGGGTCAACAATAGGTGCGTTTGGATTTCTAAACCACTGTTCATTATTGTTTATTTCCCACGTTATGCGGTCTAATTCTCGGTCAGGATTTTCCCAGTTATCACCAGCCCAGTTGATATATTTTGTTGCTGGTGTCCATTGGGTCAACCCGTAACCCTTTGTATAATCGACCGTTAAATTTTCCCATATAGTGGGATTTATGGTACTTTCCGTTTGCATATTTCCCAACATGGCGGCGGTTGCATTTAGAGTATAACCCTTTGATTTAAAATTTGCCCAAATAATTTTTGCATTATTTTGCATATCGGCTAACCCTAAATATGCGTTGCTTGCAACCCACGCCATGTTTACACCTCTTTCGCATTGTTCCACGTGGAACATTCACCCTATAATAATTATACAATGTTTATAGCATTTTTGCAATAATTTTCTGCAAATTGTAATTGTAAACAAATTATGAAAATTTACTAAAATTACAGTAATTTATACAATGTTGGGTATGTCTTAATTTTAGTTTCCATGCTCACAAATTTCAGTGATGAAAATTTCATATTTTTAGCGATGAATTTTGCAACGTAATCTTGCTTAATCAACAACACTGTATCGGCGGTCATATCTTTAATATTTATTGCATATCGTTTTGCACAATGTTCTTGCCATTTATCCGAAATAATAATGTAGTTGGTTATGCGGTCGTGATACATTCCAAAATTTTGTCCGTCAATTCGTATAGTACAAATATACATATTTTTATTATGTAATTTTGAAATAAAATCGGTTTCGTTTTGGTCTGAATATTCGCCTGCATTCGCATAACTTCCGTAATCGGAATTAGCTATCATTTGCGAAAATTTAGAACTATTTTTCTTTTCCGCTAATTCCTGCGATATATCTGCATTGTAAAATACAACGTTACCATTATGGTAAATTTCACCTTTTGCAACTCTCGGTATATTAAATGCGTTGTGCATATGATACGGGTTATAAAAATTGGTATTGTTACCCATCATAAAACAAATAACTTTATCTGTATCACGGTCAATAGTGTGATAAATATTTAATAATAGGTCGGGTTCATGCCAACCGTTTATATAACCTGTGTTATTTTCCAATGTGTATTCATCAAAAAATATGTATTTTACATTTTGAAATGAACGGCGTTTTAATGCTTTCATTTCTGTTAATGCAAAACAGTAGCAAAATACTTCACCATTTATATATCCGTTTTCTTTATCAAACGTAATTTCATATTTTCCAAATTCATTTGTTATTACCTTGTCTAATGCTTTTTCTAAAACGCCGTTTTTCTTCTCAATTTGTGTTCGACATAGATATACAAATTCTTGTTTAATCTCGATACATTTTTTAATCATATATTTTAATGTACCATATGATTTACCTATTGACCGCACACCATTAACCAAAATAAAATTGGCGTTGTATGTCAATAACGGATTTATTTCAAAATACATTTAGCATCAACCTTTCAAAAAATAATAGGACTACAAAACAAATACGCCGCCGTTACCAATGGGAATAATCACGGCGCAACTCAATGCGTGGTTCCCGTGACTAACAATCGTATTTTAATATTGTAGTCCTACTATATAATAGTATATCATATAAATTTACGTTTGTCAACCCTTTGTTATTGTAAAAGTTGTTTTTTCGGGTATCTGCCCCCCTGCTACATGGATAAAACGTAACTTACCACCGTATGTTGCACCCTCTTCAAAATTTTCATATGTTACTTCTTCATAACACGTTTTCGGCATTCCTGCACACGTGATATTTAATTTTCCATCAATTTCTTCAATATACGTTTTCTGACGAATAAATTTTGCTCTTGTAAATTTGCTTTCAATTTTCCATGCCCCTAACTCCACGTCATCTATTTGCAAACCCTCTGGAATTTCTGTTCCCTCTAAATGCAAACTGTCTGTATCAGCATAAATAAAACGGTCAGAAACCATTTGCGCTGATGTAATTGTTTTATAACGGGCGTATGCTGTACAAAATGTTGCAACGGGTATATAAATACTGTTTCTTGTGGTCGGCTTTTCGTTTTTATATTTTACTATACCATTTTCCAATACAGGATATTTACTACATATATTCGGATTTAAACCGAATTTTCCATATAAGGCATTTTGCATTAGTTTCGCTATAGTTCGCAATCCTTTATTTCCGTCAATAGTTGCTTGACGTTTTATTGCATACCATTTATCAATATAATCTTTAAATAATTTATCAGTTGACCTAAATTTCCAACCGCCTAAATATTCAACATTATATAAATCATATTGTTGTTTAATCAATTCTAAATCAACGTTTGTTAATGTCATTTCAATTATTTCATCATTACTACTACTTAAATATTCAGTGCTAATAAACATCAAATTATGCTTTAATTGAATGCACGGTATATGACCCTCTTTTAACTCAAATTGGCAACGTATTTTTTGGATATATACGTTAAATAATTCATCGGGCTGATATTCACCGTCAAAATGTATGCCCGTACCATATGGTAATTTTTGTGTATATAATACATATGGGTATAGACTGTTGACATCTAATACTATGCCCTCTTTAACTTGTTTGCTTTTATATTTTGGATTTAAATATGTAAATCCGCCTTTATATGATTTTCTGATATCTGCGTCAATGTCATAATCAATTATTGGAAAATATCTTTTGAAATTTTTTGCGCCTAAAATTTTCTTATAATCTGCAAGGGCATTTGAACCCTGTGTTTGTTTACGCAAATTTTGTTCAAATAATGATTTTAAAGATTTTGCAACAATTACAACATCGTTTTGTATGTATTCTATTTCTTCTTGCGTTAATTCATGCCCTTGTTGTCGGTCTACATCATAGTCAATATGCAATTTTGATATTGGCAATCCGAACGCTTTTGACATTGCGTCAACACTCAATGGAATAATTTTCAAACTGTCAATTATTTTAACTGATATTAAATCCCCCTTTGCGTCCACATCAAAGCCAATTTCCATACTATAAAATTGTCCAGTATCTGACATTAAAATATTAAAACTGAATTGTTTTAATTTCTTGCGGTCATGTACGTATTTATAACCGTGGGTCAACAAATAATATATTATAAATTCCCCGTCAAATTTCAAATTATGAAAATAATACGTACCTTGATTTTGTTGCATAAATTTAAATAAAAATTCAATATCATTTCCATAACTAAATTTCTCGGTTTCAATTTCACACAATGCAACAGCCCAAACCCTACAGTCATTAGGATTTGTTATCGTTTCAAAATCTGCTGTATATGCTTGCATTGCAATCACTCCGCTTTTATTTTATACCATTTTTCCGCTAATTTGTCAAATAATTGGTCTGGTGCTAATGTTAAATCATATGTGAACTCAATAGTCATGTCAAAATCTTGATAAAATTGGTGTACAACTTCATCAGCACCAAGATTTTCTAAATGGTCAACTAATGCATCAACCTTTTCAGTTTGACCGTATAATCTATAAATTGACTGGATATAATTTTTTAAATATAACTCTTGCTTGTCCTTGTAATATTCACCCGTCAAACGTTTTTGCAACATTGCCAAATATCTCTGATATTCCGAATAACCTCTCTTTTTAAAATCAAATTTTGGTACGGGTCGTTCTTCTTCTTCTGCTCTCGTTGTAATCTTTTTTGAACCTGCTTTCATACGCTCCAAATATTTTTTGTGTTCATATTCAGCTTTTTGTTGTAAATTTCTGATTTGCTGTATTTCCCATTTTGTAACGGCTAAACCTTTTTCAGATACCTTAACCTCTTCTGCTCCACGTTTCAAAAATGCTTGCGCACGTTTAATTTGTCTGTTAAATTCTGCTCTTGTTTGAATTTCTTTTTTTAAATCCTTTACGCTTAACCTTTCGGGCATAAATGCTTCTAAATTTTTGCCCTGCTTTTCTATACGTGATAACTTAGCGTTAAATGCTTTTACTGTTTTATTCAAAATTGCTTTGGTTTTTTTATCCCATCTTATACCAACTATTGACGGTGTATTTTCAACCGCCTTTTCAGTCTGTTCAATGGCTTGATTTACTGTATTTTTGACATTCCTATTTGACCGCTGATTTTTACGCTTTCCACGTTTCGCCATATTTCTTCATCGCCTTTCGATATACAAAATCCTCTGGTTTCGATTTTTGGGTACAACATAAACGCTGTAAATAAATCGTCAACAAAAATATCGGATTTTAATTTTTTGGATAACGTTTCTCGTAACTCCAAATTATACGTGTCTATGCGATGTATAAATTTTGATACGTGTAATTTAGATGTAAAATAAAACTTGTACCCGTCTATTTCATAATAATACGGGGACTTAAGTAAATTCCCGTAAAACACGCCGTTTCTTGACATCATATTATATCACTTCCTTTTGATAAAATAACGGCGGCGCTGATAACGCCGCCGTGAGTTACGGGATTATAAGAGAGTTTTTTAAATTTAGCTATATGAGGCTAACGAAATTATTTAGGACATCGGAACCACCCTCTTTCATAGCCGCTATTACTTTTCAATAGTAAAGGTCAGAATGTTGTTAGTACCCTTGTGCACCTGTTTAGGCTTAATTGTAATAGGCTCGTCCCAATTATCGGGCGTGCCGAAAATGTCAAACATTTTGCGGAGTGCATTGAAAAAACCAAATGAACAAGCAACAAAACTTTCGCCCTTTGTATCAAAAATAATGGTTCGGGGAACATTTGTTATCTCGCCTGTTTCCTCATTGGTAAGTTCAACCATTTCAACGTAAACATCCTTAATAGTAATAGGCTCGTTCACATGGTCAGAAATACGGTTGGTACAATTTGACACTGCATTAAACAGCTGGGTTTTTTCCTCTTTTGTTGCACACATAAGAGTTGTAAAACAATCGGTGTGCTGTCCTGCAATTACAAGCTCATTCATCGTTGTTATTCCTCACTTTCAGTAGCGTTGATAATAGGGGCGAACTCGGTTTCAATAACCTTACCGTGTTCAATGATAACATCGGGGCTGATTTCGTACCTCTGTTCAAAGGTCTTAACCATAAGAATAACAATGCTGTCAACGTCCTTTATAACAGCTTTTAGTCTCTTGCTGGCTTTGGTAAGTGATACCCTTTCACCTGCGTAAATAATAGGTTCATTCTCTGTAAACTTGCCATTTTTTACTGTGCCATAGTTTACCTGTGTGTTGGTCATTTTAACAACCATGTTCTTTATTCTCCTTTGTAATGTTTTTCGTACTCTTTTTGAGTACATTATTAGTATAGCATATAATTTCAGAAAATGCAAGTGTTTTTTCTAAAATTCATAATTTGTTTACATTTGTCACTATTGCATTTTGAATGCCAATTTGATACAATTTAAGAGAGGTGAAATATTTTGAAATGCTTTATAAAATCTTATGAAAATTTGCGTGAGTTTATTGAGTATGATTTATATTATTTTAATAGTACATATCATAACTACTTAAACGGTTACAAAACGGAACAAGAATTTAATAAGTATAATTATGCTATGACAAAAATACTAAATGTGTATGCGTCCATATTTCCTGAATATTATTTTAAAATCGTTCTTAACAAAACATTCAACGACTTTGAAGTTGAAGTATGGCGCACAAAGACTATTTTCAAACCTGCTAAAATAATTGATACTATAAAATAAAAATTGTTCCACGTGGAACAAAATAACGGGAGCGTGTTCACGCTCCCGTTTTATTTATGGTATGTTCATTTTATAAACCTTTGCATATGTTATTAAATGGTTACGAATATCACACGCACATTCACCCGTAATTATTTTCATATCATATGCGAACATAGTCAATATATTATCTAACGTTATAAAATATTGTTTAGCAACTTTTTTGTAATGGTGCATGACAGCTAATAAATACGTTTCAACACACGTCCTAAATGTTGGGTATTTATCCATTAACTTTAGTATTTCATTCATCGTCCTTATTCTCCTCTTCTTCGCTCAAATCTACAAAAAATACCCGTTCTCCTAAAAAATGAGTTGTCACAACATCGCATAAAATCATTGGCAAAATAGCGATTAAACTACTGATAAAAATTACCTGTAAAACATCGAACATTTCTTTTCACTCCCTAACTAATCTTATTAGCATTTTATCAAATGTAAAATTACACTCATTAAACCATTTAGATTTATTAACCAATATTTCAACTTGTTTATCGTTTGTGGGCAATTCGTCCGTTGTCGGTGTGAAAAAATATTCTGCATGATGTGGGCTATCATAAAAAACAACCTGTTGCAAAATACCCTTGCTTATATCATTAGCACGCACATCAATATAATACACGTCAGAAAAATCACGAAAACGGTCAACATCATTATAAACATAATGTTTGTTAAAACTCATGTTATAACGGTTCAAAATGCCTAACAATGTAATTTTATCTTTTTGATAACGCATTTGATTGATAAACTTGTTATAACTCTCATTTGTGTAAATATAACGCTTTGTAAAATGTGACTGTAAATAACTTGCGGCGGCGCTGGCACTGGCAATATCTTTAAATACAAATGTCATACTGTCAGCGTGCGAAAACACTGTGTAAAATTTGCTTTTGATTTTTGGCATTGTTTTTCTCTCCTTTAAAATTATTATGGTTTTATTCCATGATATAATTATACCACACCAACCTAATTTTGTCAATCTTTTTCACTCAATTTCGCACGAAAATTTTGCACAAATTTTGACGCAATTTTTTGAGCGATTTTTGACGTGCATTTCGTGGGGGATTTTGGAGTGCAGTTTCTGGAAC
>CDYU01026840.1_pt1 | contig 15318 bp, 10 predicted proteins | sample 480701 | NCBI WGS metagenome assembly CDYU01 (sample SAMEA3182105, study PRJEB8094) | gut metagenome | biome: human; feature: gut; material: Stool; isolation source: human stools | place: Canada | collected 2013-02-26 | reverse complement strand
TGGACGCTGGACGTTTCGGGGAACTACAATCCGTGGACCTTTTCGGAGAACCGGAAGATGAAACACTGGCTCGTCCAGCCGGAGGTCCGCTGGTGGAACTGCACCCGGTTTTCGGGGCATTTCGTGGGGTTCCACGCGCTCGGCGGCGGATACAACTGGGGCGGGATGCTGCCGTGGGGAATCCGTCCGGGCGCAGGGCTCCGCGGCCACCGCTATCAGGGCTGGTTCGCCGGTGCGGGTGTGAGCTACGGCTACCACTGGGTGCTGGGCAACCGCTGGGGCCTCGAGGCGACGGTCGGCGCGGGCTATGCCTACCTCGATTACGACATGTACCCGTGCGCCAAATGCGGCCGGAAGATCGGCGGCGAGACGCAGCACTACTTCGGCCCCACCAAAGCGGGTATCACCCTGATTTTCATGGTGAAATAAATCTCAGTCCGAGTCCGCGCGGAAAATAGTCCTGAAATTCTTGGGACAAAATCGGGATTGGCGTCTCTTTACTTACAGAGCGACTTTTCCGGAAGACGGGTTTCCGCAGCGTGCGTTCGCACGTGGGATAAGAAGACGCAGTAAAACAATACGAGAAAAAATGAGAAAAGCTTTGATGCTGGTCCTTGTGGCGATATGCTTCGGCTGTTACGGGTCGTATGCGCAGAAAGCGGCGGTCAAAACCAACCTGCTTTACGACGCGACCTCGACGCTGAATCTGGGCGTGGAGTTCGGCCTTGCGCGCCGTTGGACGCTGGACGTTTCGGGGAACTACAATCCGTGGACCTTTTCGGAGAACCGGAAGATGAAACACTGGCTCGTCCAGCCGGAGGTCCGCTGGTGGAGCTGCACCCGGTTTTCGGGGCATTTCGTGGGGCTCCACGCGCTCGGCGGCGGATACAACTGGGGCGGGATGCTGCCCTGGGGCTTCAACACGGGCAGGATGTTCGGTTCGATCCGCAGCGAAAATATCCGCAACCACCGCTACGAAGGCTGGCTCGTCGGCGCGGGCGTGAGCTACGGCTACCATTGGGTGCTGGGCAACCGCTGGGGCCTCGAGGCGACGGTCGGCGTGGGCTATGCCTACCTCGATTACGACAAGTACCCGTGCGCCAAATGCGGCCGGAGGATCGGCAGCGAGACGCAGCATTACTTCGGCCCCACCAAAGCGGGGGTCACCCTGATATTCATGATCAAATAATTTGCACTTCCTGACTATGAAAAAGATACGCATGATCTTGTTGGCGGCATGTCCGGCACTGGCCTTCCCCTTTGCGGGCGGCATGGCCCAAGTGCGGCAGGGCAATGTCACCGTGCAGGTGAACGAACTTGCCCAGCGCGGCGATTCGCTCTACGTCGATATGGCCGTGACGACCCGGGGACGCAGCGTCCCCTCGCGGATGAGCGCGGATTTCATCCCGGTGCTCGTCTCCGGTGAGCGTTCGCTGGCCCTGCCTGCCGTTTCGCTCATGGGACGCCGCAGCTATAAGAACCACCGCCGCGCAATGGCGCTGATGAGCGCCGGAGAGCGCGCGGCCTATGAAAAATCGGCCCCGTATTACGTGGTGCCGGATTACAAAGGCGACAGCCGGATGGACTACCGTCTGACGCTGCCTTACGAATCGTGGATGTCCTCGGCACGGCTGAACCTGCAGCGGGACGACTGCGGCTGCGGCAAATCCGCCGTAACGGACGTGCGGCTGCTGGCCGGCAAGGTGGACCTGGAAGAGGTGATCGTCGTCGAACGCTACCTCGTCCAACCCCATCTGGCCTACGTACAGCCCGAAGCCGAGGCGGTGAAGAGCCGCGCCGAGCAGGGCGAGTCGTTCCTCGACTTTGCCGTCGGAAAAACCGTCATCAACCCCGAATTCGGCCGCAATGCCGCCGAGCTGGAGAAAATCCGCCGGATGATCGACCTCGTGCAGAGCGACAAGGATGTGACGATCAACCGTATCTCCATCACGGGTTACGCCTCTCCCGAGGGTTCGCTGGCGATGAACGAACGCCTCTCCGAAGGGCGTGCGAAGGCCCTCCGGGACTATTTGCAGAGCCGTTATCCTGCGATTCCGGGATCGCTCTACTCGGTCCGCTTCGGCGGCGAGAACTGGGACGACCTCGTGAAGGCGCTCCAGACCTCCGACATGCCCGACCGGCAGGCCGTGCTCGACATCATCGACCGCTATTCGATCACCGAGGGCCGCGAGGCGAAGCTGATGGCCCTGAAGGGCGGCGCTCCGTGGCGTTATATGCTGCGGGAGATGTTCCCCGCCTTGCGTAAAGTGACGGTCACGGTGGATTACGACGTGCGGAATTTCGACGTTGAAGAGGCGAAGACCGTGGTGAAAACCCGTCCCCAGAATCTCAGTCTGAACGAGCTCTATCTGGTCGCCAACACCTGCGAACCGGGTTCGGCGGATTTCAACAACCTGTTCGAGACGGCGGTGAGGCTCTATCCCGAGAGTGTGACCGCGACCGTCAACGCGGCCGTCGCGGCGCTGGAGCGGCGGGATTTCGTCGGCGCCGAAAGATACCTCCGGAGCGTGAAGTCCCCGGACCGGATTCCCGAATGCGACAATGCCTGGGGGCTGCTGCTGATGCTGCGCGACCAGGATTACGACCGCGCCGAGCCCTATTTCGAAGCCGCCCGGGCGGCGGGTCTGGAAGCCGCGCAGCGAAATCTCGCCGAGATCGCACGCCTGCGGGAAAACCTCGACCGGATACGCGAAGCCGAGCTGAAGAACCGCAAACACGGAAGATAGAGAAACCAAATAGTGAAAACGCCTTATTTATCAATAAAAAATTCAAAACTATGAAGATGAAAACTGTTTTTGTCGCCTCTCTGGCGGCGATGGCTCTGGCTGCATGCAGCAAGGACGCCGATTTGGGGGCTCCGGCTCCCGCCGCGAAGACCAACTTCGCAGTCTCCCTCCCGGGGGGCCTGGAAACGTATGCGGTTGAAAAACCGCAAGCCGCAGGCCAGATCACGCCCTATTACGACAATGTGACCGTTTATCTGGTCGATGCCGGTAATAATGCGGTGGGCTATGCGTGGACCGATGCTGAAATCAAAGCGCGAAAGAAGGCATTCGGGCAGATCAATGAACCGGCGGGAGTATTCGTGATTGTGAATGCCGGGAACGTCACGCTGCCCACCGGTTCCGTTTCGTTCAGGGCTGTTGAGGAAGCTTTTGCCGCAGTCGCTTTAGCCGATCAGAACCAAGCTGCCAAGACTATCTCTGCAATCGATGACAAAGGCAATTTCCCCGGTACCTACAACCCCGTCCAGCAGGTGACGCTTGTGGGTGAGCAGACTGTATTCACGATGGATGGTGTGGTCAACGGCTATACGCAGAAGACGGCTGCCGTGGAGCTCGAATCACTCGTGGCGCGTTTTGAACTGGGTACTGTGAAAGCGGGTACCGGTTTGGATGCGCTGACCGTTGAAGCGGTTTATCTCAACAACGTCCTCCTCGATTTCCTCGATGGCCCCGGCTCCGTCCTGCAGTTTGTCGAAGGCACCTGGCCCGCGACGTTTACTCCCGAGTGGGCTACCGACACATATAGTGCGGAGGTGACATCCAATGCGGGCACCAAGGTGTATGCTTACCAGTTTTTCGCCGGCGACGGGATACTTCCCCACGTCATTTACAAGGTGAGCGGCACGGTTTCGGCCGGTTATAAGCTCTCTGACGGCACGGGCGATGAGAACAATCCTACTCCTTTTACCGGCAGGTATATCACCGTGAAGGGTTTTCGTGAAAACGGCACGTGGGTCAATAATTTCTTGCCCAATAAGATTTACAAGATGGGTCTGGAAAACGGCGGTATCGAGATTACCCCCGATAAGATCACCGATAAGCCAGAGAAGAACAAAGTCGACCTGACCGTGGCCATTACCGTCGCTGACTGGACGGCTGGCAACGTTACTCCCGAAATTTAAGTTTTTCCGAATCACCCCGGGGGAGGGGAAATCCTCTCCCCCGGATTTTTACTGAATGATCCATGAAAAAAATGCATAAAATCCTCTGCGTCCTGACCGCGCTGGTCCTGCTGGCAGCTTGTGACAAAGATGCCGAACAGGGCGGCATGCCCGCCGTCGGCAAGACCAATTTCGAGGTCTCTCTTCCGGCCGCTTTGGAAACTTACGCGGTCGAAGACCCGCAGGCCGCAAATGCAATCACTCCGTTCTACGACAACGTTACGGTTTATCTGGCGGATGCCGGCGGCAATGTGACGCACTACGCCTGGACCGACGCCGAAATCAAGGCGAAGCAGAAGCGTTTCGAGCAAGTCACGGAACCGGCGCAGGTGCTCGTTATCGTGAATTCGGGAAGCGTCGTCCTGCCGACCGGAACCGTTCCCCTCAGCGAGCTTACGGCCGCAATGATGAGAAGCAGCGTGGCGGACCAGAACCAGGCTGCCAGAACCCTTGCGAACGAGGATGCCAAAGGCAATGCCGCCGGCACTTACAACTCCGTGCAGCAGGTGATGCTCGCCGGCGACCAGTCGGTCTTCACGATGGAAACGGCTGATGACGGCCACACGCTGAAGAAGGCGTCCGTGGAACTCAGCTCGATCGTATCCCGCTTTGAGATCGGAACCGTGAAAAAAGGGACGGGACTGGACGCCCTGACCATCGAAGCTGTTTACGTCAATAATTTCCTGAACTTCAACGGCGGCATCTACAATAGCACCGTCCAGAATTACGACGAATCCACCTGGCCTGCAACGTTCACTCCCGCCTGGGCGACCGACGGCTACAATGCGGCCGTGACCTCCGCTGCCGGGACGAAAGTTTATGCTTATCAGGTTTTCAGCGGCAGCGTGGTTCCCCATATCATTTACAAGGTGAGCGGGACGGTTTCAGCCGGTTACAAACTTGCCGACGGCACGGGCGATGCGGATAATCCGACCCCCTTCACCGGGAAGTACATCACGGTGAAAGGCTTCCGTGAAAACGGCACGCTGCTCTCATCCACCATGTCCCACAAGATCTACAAGATGGGTCTGGAGAACGGCGGTATCGAGATCACCCCCGACAAGATCACCGACAAGCCCGAGAAGGACAAGATGGACCTGATCGTGGGCATCACCATCGCCGACTGGACGACAGCCAACGTCACCCCCGAAATTTAAGTTTTGCCGAATTACCCGGAGGGGAGGGCTTCTTCCCTCCGGTTTTTACCCCAAAAAGCAACACATGAAAAAACTATCGAAAACCCTCTGTATTCTGATTTCGCTGGCATTGCCCGCTGGTTGTATCAATGAGGATATGAGCGATTGTCCGTCCCCGTACAATACGGAGCTTACTTTCAGCTACTCCGGCGATCGGCAGGACCCGGCGATGTTCTCCCGGACGATCGACGGGGTGACGCTTGTCGTTTTCGATAGGGCGGACGGACAGCATATTCTGGACAAAGCGATCGTGAAGGCCGACCTGAACCGGTTTCAGGGTACGGAGCTCGATCTGCCGGCCGGCGATTACCGGATCGTTTGCTGGGGCAATGCCTTCGACGACACGGAATTGCTTTCGGACAACCTCTCCGAAGGCCGCGTGCACGCGCCCGCCTACGGCTCGGGCGGGAAAATCGCCACCAACGACCACCTTTATTACGGTGAGTACGACATAACGGTTCCGACGGCCGCGGATGCGTCGGGAAAGGTGACGGGAGACATCCCGTTCCGGAGTGCGCATATCGACATGCGCATCTATATGAAGGGTTTGGACGGGCTGTCCGATCCGGCCGCGTGGCCGGAGCTCGAAATCGGGAATCTGATGCCCCAATACGATCTCCGGATGAACGCCATACAGCCTTTCGGCACGACGTATCATCCCGTGCTGGCACAAGACGACGAAAAAAAGGCGCTGGCGGCCTGCTTCCAAGTGCTGCGTTTCGCCGACGACAATCCGGTGACGGTCACCGTCCGCGAGGCCGCACCGGGCAATGCGGTCAGGGCCGCGGTGAATCTCCGGGAATACATGGAGAAGAACGACATATCCGTGGACAACCTCCACGAAGCGGCCGTCGAAATGCTGATCGAATTCACCGATCTGGGCGTCTCCATTACGATCCCCGACTGGAATTCGAGCATTACCGACCCCGAAATATAAGAACTGAAAAAGAAAGATTGAGCGATGAGAAAATATACTGTATTGCGGACCTGGGCCCTGTCCCTCCTGTTGTCGGGCCTCCTGTACGGCTGTGCCGAGGACCATACCGACGGCGGCGTCAGGACAGTGGACCTGCAACTTGCGCTGAACACCTATGCGGCGTCGGACGATCCGAATGCCTCGGCGAACGAAACCGCGGTCGGATCGGCGTGGGTCTATATTTTCAATGAGCACGGGGCGCTCGAGAATCCCGGCAGGACCGCCGTGTTGCCGGGGCCTTCGGGCTCCGCCGCCGACGGGAGCGGCCGCCTGAACGATACGTGGCGCGTCACCGTGGGACGGAAGGATATTTACGTGCTGCTCAACGCCGGACACCTGACGCGCGGCGGCACGGCGGTCGATCTCGCCTCCTACAATCCCTATTCGAAAACGGAGCTGGAGACGCTGATGACCGATCCGGCGAATTTCACGGCGGATTTCCCGGCTGCGGGGAGCGCCGGGATGCTGATGAGCGGCAAGTTGAGCACGAATGTCACCCCCGTCGCTTCGGTGGCGACGGTTCCCGTGGAACGCCGCTATGCGCGCGTCGATCTGCGCCTGCGTCGCAAGGCCGATCTGACGGGGGCTGGCGTCGTCGTCAAAAGCACGACGTTCGAAAACCGCCGCGAAACGGCGCATGCCTTCGCTCCGGCGACCGAAAGCACGGGGGCCGACGCCGTGTGCCTGAACAGTCACGGGGATATCACGCTCGGAGCGAGCACGACGGATTATACCGCCGTCACCTCGTTCTACACCCTGCCGCGCACCGGTGCGTCGAAAGCCGCCTGCCTGAAGCTGGCAATCAGTATCGACGGCAGGGATTACACGCTGCCCGTCTACATCAACAGCGGGGCGCTCGGCGACAATACGGCCAATAACGAAAACCTGCCGCTGGACATCACGGCGAACAAGGTCTACAAGGTCGACGTGTCGCTCGACCGGCAGAGCGTTACGGTTGCGATGGACATTCTCGAATGGAACGAAGAATCGGTGAACGGCGACATCCAGGGTTCGTCGCTGGTTCTGGATTCGGTGGTTTTCGTCCGTGCGGGGCGTGAGACGCTCGTTCCCGTCGTCACGAAGGCCGATTCGGTCTATGTGAAACTCTCCGAGGCGGCCGTGACGGCCGGCTATTCGCTGACGGACGCCGATGCCGACGGCGTTTTGGGAATCGAGACCGCCGGCGGCAACGCCGCAATCCCCGTCACGGGCCCGGCCGCCTATCCCGTCGGAACCCAATACGGCATGACGGTCATGGCCGGCGACATCCGCCGCACGGCGCAGCTTCGGGTCGAAGGAACCCCGGTGCTGGAGGTGGCCGACAAGGTCGTTACGTTCGGTTATGCGGGTGAAACCAAGCCTTATCAGGTGACGAGTTACGTGGACCTCGGCGACGATGCCGGCACGAAGATTCCGGTGGCTTGGACGGCGGAGTTTTCGCTCGACGAGGGCCGGACCTGGACGGCGCCGAAACCCGCATGGCTGACGCAGTTCACCGATACAAACACGGGCAGCACGGTCCCGGCGGCGTTCGATGCACAGCTCGCGGCGGTAACCGGGGTCACTACCCCGGCACCCCGGGAGACCCTGCAGGCCGCTGCTCCGGTGAGTGATTTCGACCTTTCGATGACGCGCTCCCTGCGCAATACGGCCAACTGCTATCTGGTCAATGCCTCGGGAACCTATACGCTTCCGCTGGTCTACGGCAATGCCGTTAAGAACGGCGGGTCCAACCCGGCGGCCTATACCTCGACGAAGAGCGGAGCGAACGTCCTGACCGGATTTGTCAACCACCTGGGCAATGCGATCAGCGATCCGTATATCTACAACAATCCGGGCTGTACGCCCGCCGACGCCTGCCTCGTCTGGCAGGATGCCGAGGGGCTGGTGCGGAACGTGGCCCTTACGGCCGACAAGCAGAGCATCGCGTTCGAGGTGCCGAAGGCCACGATTCAGCAGGGCAACGCCATTGTCGCCGTGCGCGACGCTGCGGGGGCGATCATGTGGAGCTGGCATATCTGGGTGACGGATTACAAACTGGGCGGCGATTTGCGTCCGGTGACGAACTTTCAGTCCGTCGAATACTACCTCATGCCCGTCAACCTGGGTTGGTGCGACGGTCCGACGACGGTTTATGAAGGCCGCCGCGTGTCGGTAAGGCTCACGCAGGAAGGAAGCGGGCTGAGCAGGACCTTTACGCTCGATCAGCCCGGGCAGACGATCGTCGGATTCGGAAGCAATCCCTACTATCAGTGGGGGCGCAAAGACCCGATGCTTCCGGGCGTATACCTGGGGACCGGAACTACCGCTGTCGACAAGAGCTGCTATACCGACAGCGACAAAACCGGATACGCCTTCAATAAAACCGGGCTGACAACCAATGCGATCAGCGAATATATCGGGAATCCGCATTGTTTCAATACAAGCACCACCATGGACGAGCTGTACTACAACCTGTGGAGCGCCGACAATACGCAGACGGTAGCCAATTACGATCCGATTGTCAAAACGGTTTACGATCCGTCGCCCGTGGGATATTGTGTCCCGCAGGGGACTGTGTTCACGGGATTTTCGTACAACGGAGCCTCCATTTCCTCCGGCGGTTACGGCACGCAGATCAATTCTCCGTACCAGTCCGCAGGCGAATTCACGGCTGTCCGGGGATTCCGCTTCTATTGCAACAGGATGAACGGCGAGGGCGTTTTCGACCCCAATGGCGGTACGGTTTTCTTCCCGGCGACAGGTTACCGCAGCACAGGCGGAAGATTGTCCTCTTACGGCACGGACGGGGGTTATTGGTCCGTGATTCCGGTTAACGCGAGACTCGGCCGCAGCATACTGTTCAATAAGGATCGGATTTTACTGGCAAACAACCAGGACCGCTATACCGCCCATTCGATACGCCCCATTCTGGAACAATGATATTTTTGAATTACGGAGTTATGAAAAAGATACTTATATACGGGTTTTACCTGCTGGCGGCCGCCGCGCTGCTGGCCGGCTGCATCAGGGACGAAGCGGTGGCTCCCGCCGCGTCCGGCGACAGGCTGATCCTCCGGATGCCCGATGCGCAGGAGGTGGCCCTCACCCGCGCCGCTACGGAGGCCGAATGTCGGATCGGCAACCTCTATGCACTGGTCTACCGCGGCGGATCGCTGGTCTATAAACAGACGGCGGCTGCGGCTGCGGTCACCGGCAACGGGACGGCGCAGCCATCCGTCGACCTGAACTATAAAGTCCGTCCGGGCGATAAAATCTATGTCGTGGCGAATTATCCCGCATCGGTCGGGACTTCGCTGCAGGGCCTCGGTACGGGAGCTGCCGAGAGCGGCCTTTCGGCGCTGCTCGTCTGTGACAATCCCGTCTACGGCCGTGTCATGCAGCGTTCCGAAACGCAGCCGATGTACGGGTCGGTCATCTGGTCCGCAGGGTCGAACACCTGTGAGCTGGTGCGTTCGCTGGCCAAAGCCTCGGTCGTGCTGGACGATTCGGGCCTCTTCGCCGGAAAGACCCTGAGCTTCATCCTGGCGGGCGCTCCCCAGAAGACGAGCATGGAGGTCGTTTACGACACGGATGCGGACAAATACGAAATCCCGAACGTCGACGGACTCGGCGGGACGTGGAGCACGGCGGTCAATACCGACGACATGATTCCCCTGACGGGTGAGAATTACTGCGCTCCCTATCCGATTTCGATTGATGCCGGCGGGGTGTCGGTCGACAGGAACACGTTCGACAAACGCCGCTCGGCGCTGATCCTGTGCGCCGCTGCCGGGGAGGCGAAAGAGTACTACCGGCTCGACTTTTCGCGGCAGCTCTCCTCCACGACCATCCTGGGCGACGCCTCGAACGAATATATCGACATCGATCCCAATACGCACTATGCCTTCCATATCAGGAGCGTGAAGAGCGGCGGTTACTCCACCGCCGCCGAGGCGTGGCAGAATCCCGGCAGCAACATCGAATATACGGTCACGGTGTCGGGCGACGGCTGGAAAAGCTCCACGGGCAACGGTCAATACCTGGTCCGGACGGACCGGGATACGGTGCTGGTCCTGAAAAACGTCGCGGCGGCTTCGGACCTCGTGAAATTCGCCTGCCAGATGCCCGACGCCGGGCAGAAACCGGGCGGAGAGCTTCCGGGATCGGTCGACACGCGGGTCGTGACCCTTGTCGGACCGGACAAGGAGACCCTCGTTCCCGTTGAGAATATCCAGCTTTGCACGAGCGACGGCACCCCCGTTGAGAACAACACGTTCGACTTCTCGGGCGAGACGATTCCCGCCGACGGTTACCCGCTCAAATACATTGCAGGAGCCAGTGTCCCTGCGGGTCACGTGTATCTGAGGATTCGCTACGGCAATGTCGACCATTACGTGCCGCTTGCGTATGTTACGCTCTATGTACGGACCAACGTGAACACGATCACTTATCAGGGGAGGAAGGACGCCACCCTGGATGTTCGGAGCTATTACCAGGCTTCGGGTACGTCCGCCTGTTCGCCCTGCCCCTGGACGGCGGAGTTTTCCGTCGACGGCGGTGCGAGCTGGACGAAATCGGCGCCCGACATGCTGTCGGGATTTCCGGAGAGCGGGCGGGGATCGTATGATGCTCCCGAGGAGGGTTTCCCGAATCTGTTTAAGTTCGACGTGACGGCGCAGACCGTCGCCGAGGACAATCCGCACAACGAGGTGCTGCGTGCCACGCAGAACGTCAGCGGCGTTTACGACCTCTCGACCAAGGGCGGCCGGACGGCTATGAACACGGCGAACTGTTATCTGGTGAGCGCTCCGGGCAGCTATACTTTTCCGCTGGTGTACGGCAACGGAGTAAAGGACGGTGTGCCCAATGCTGCGGCCTATGCCGCTGCGGGCGGAACGAACATTCTGGACCTGTTCCTCAATTATCAGGACGCCCCGATCGACGATCCCTATATCTACAATGATCCGGGCATCCAGTTGGCGGACGCCTGCCTCGTTTGGCAGGATGCGCCGAACCTGGTCAGCGGCATCGCACTGGCGGCGGATAAACAGTCGATCCGCTTCGAAGTCGACCGCAGCACGATCCGGCAGGGCAATGCCGTTATCGCCGTGCGCGATGCGTCGGGCGAGATCGTGTGGAGCTGGCATATCTGGGTGACGGATTACATCCTCGGCAGCGACCTGCGGAGGGTGACGAACTTCCAGGGCAATGAATATACGGCGATGCCGGTCAACGTCGGCTGGTGTGACCGGGAGGTCATGGTGAGCGAGGCCCGCAGCGTGATGGTGCGGATCACGCAGGACAGAACCGGCGTGAGCCAGACTTTTACCCTCGATCAGACGGCCTATTCGAACGACCGTCCCGGCCATAACCCCTATTTCCAGTGGGGACGCAAGGACCCGATGCTGCCGGTCGTCGGAGCTATGAAAGACAAGGATTTTTACACCGATCTCCCGGAATATGCCTTCGACAAGTCCGGAGCGGGCAAGGTCTCCGTCAGCGAAGCGATCCGGCATCCGCATGTATTCTATAACTACGGGTCCGAGGGTCCGGTGTTCGACTGGTGCACGGAGCGCTACCTCAATCTCTGGGGAACTTCCGTCAGCGGGATCGAACATGCCGTCGGGGTGAAAACCATCTACGATCCGTCGCCCGTCGGCTATATAATGCCTCCTGCGGGCTTTTTCACGGGGTTCTCGGCGACGGGCGGTACGGTCAGTACGGTTTCGCAGTTCAATGTGGAGGGCGGTTTCGATGCCGGCTGGAACTTCTATGGTGAAAAAGGCGGAAAGGGAGGTCTTATTTTCCTTCCGGCGGTCGGTTACCGCACTTACGTGTCCGGTCACGGACTAACTTTCGGCAACACCGGTTACTGTTGGTCGTCCTCCACCTACGATTATGACAGCGGGTCCTCTTATAATTTCACGCTTTCCGAGGGCAAGCTGACGCCGACGTCCACTATAAGCCGTGCTGCCGGGCTTTCCGTAAGGGCTGTCAGGGAATAACGCCATGGGAAGAATCCGTTGCATACTGGCCCTGCTGCTGCCTGCGGTTCTCGGCTCCTGCATCGCCGAGGATTACGAGGGGCCGGACCCGAACCTGCCCACGCGGACGATCCTCGTCTGGCTGGGCGGCGACAACAACCTCTCGGACGAGACGGAGCGCAAGATCGAGGCCCTGCGGCAGGGATGGACCTACACCGGAAACAAATGCCTGATCTACCGGGATTCCCGCGACGGGGCGCACCTGCTGCGCCTGCGCGGGGGTTGTCGGACGACGCCGACGCCCTATGTGGAGACCGTCCGGGACTACGGTGCGGAAAATTCCGCTTCGCCGGAGACCTTTGCGCGGGTGCTGCGGGAGGTTGCGGACGCTTATCCGGCGGACAGCTACGGGCTGATCTTCTTTTCGCACGCCAGCGGTTGGCTCCCGTCGGGGACGCTGCAAAATCCGCAGAAACGCTCCCGTTCGATCGGTATCGACGACGGGGGTGCGGAACGCGCTGAGATGGAGATAGCGGAGTTCGCCGCGGCCATTCCCGACGGGATGTTCGACTTCATCGTCTTCGAGACCTGCCTGACGGCGGGTGTCGAGGTGGCTTACGAACTGCGCGGAAAGAGCGGCTGCATGCTGGCTTCGTCGGCCGAGATTGTCTCCCCGGGCTTTACTCCGGTCTATCCGTCGGCCCTGCGGCTGCTGTGCAATACAGCCGTGGAGACGCGAACGGCCCTCGGGGCTTTCGGGCGGGCGTACATGGATTATGTTGCGGAAAACTATACCGGGGCACGCCGTTCGGCGACCCTGAGTTTGATCGATATAGGTGAAATATCCCCACTGGCTGCCCGGACACAGGCTGCGCTTCGGACTCGCTCAGCCGAAGCCCCCGACTTATCCCGTCTTCAACATTTTGATCGTCCGGGCAGCTATGGGGATTCTCCGGCTTTGCCGCGGTTCTTCGACCTGGACGAGTGGCTGGAGAAAGTGGCCGCCCCGGACGAATACGAGGCATTCCGGGTCCAGTTGGAGCGGACGGTGGTGTGGAAAGCCGCGACGGAGACGTTCATGGCGGGACAGAACGGATTCATGGTCCGCCGCCATTCGGGCCTCACGGGTTATATCGAGCAGGAGGCATTGCCCGACCTCAACCGCGCCTACCGCCGGTTGTCCTGGAGCGGGACCGTATACGGATATTGATGTTTAAAGCGTGAAGAGGCCATGTCCGGAGAATCCCATCCCGAAAGAAAGCGCAGCCGCCTTACATGGGCGGCGGCATTTCGGGCTTGTATGGGCACCCTGTTCCGGATGTCGCTCGTGGGCCTGCTGGCCGTGTGCATGTTCGTTGCGTTCGTCGTCTGCCTGCCGTTCACGGGCATCGATTCCATCCGCAAACGGATGAACGACCCCGCTAACGAAGAGATTTAGGCCCCGCATTGCGGGGCTTCTTTTTTCGGCGGATCGCCCCGAGCAGGGGGAGCGCCGCCGCCAGCGTGATCCATACCACGACTGTCAGTGCATCGGTGACTCCCTCGACGTAAGTCTGGGGAGTCTGTTGCGTTTCGTGCGCCGCGTGGAAGGCTGTGCGGGCGGTGAATACGACCGTCAGGAGGGCGATGCCGAAACTGCCGGCGAGCTGTTTGATGCTGTTCGAAATGCCGGCCGCCGCGGCCATGTCCTGCTGGGTGAGGTTTTTGAGCGAAAAGAGGTTCAGCGGTGCGAACGTCAGCCCCATGCCGAAGCCCCGCAGGTAGAGGACGAACAGGATATGACGGTGGGTGGTGTGGATCGTGAAGCGGCTGGCCAGCCAGAAGCTCAGGGCCATGGCGAGAATGCCCGCGACGACCGGCAGGAGTGGTTTTACGTAACGGGTCATGTAGCCCGAGACGGCCGATAGCACCCCCTGGATAAGCCCCACGGGCAGGAAGACGCTGCCGGCCATCAGGGCCGTGTAGCCCAGTCCGCGCTGCATGTAGAGCGGCAGGAGATAGGTTCCGCCCAGCATCCCGACTGCAAAGAGCGTCAGCACGCCCATCGAGATTCCGAAATTCCGTTCGCCCAGCAGGCGTATCTGCAACAGGGGAGTCGGGTTGCGGAGTTCCGTGACGATGAAGAATGCGAATGCCGCCGCCGCTACGGCGAAACAGGCGATCACCGTCGGCGAGGCCCAGCCTTCATGATTGGTGGCGGAGTTTCCGCGGGCGAGGGCGAAGATCGTGAGGGGCATGAACAGCACGATGGCGGCGAATCCCTTCCAGTCGAAGGGATGGCGCACATCGCCCCGCCACTCCTTCTGGATGAAGACCGAGAGCAGGATGGCCAGCAGGCCCACCGGGACGTTCACGTCGAAGATCCTGTGCCAACTGTATGCGTCGACCAGATAACCGCCCAGCAGGGGCCCGAACGAGATCGAGGCCGCCGCGGCCATCGACCACAGGCCCAGCGCCAGCCCCCGCTCCTCGGGTTTGAACTCGCGGGTGACGATCGCCAGTCCCAATGCCTGGATGATCCCGCTGCCGAGGCCCTGCAAGGCCCGCGAGGCGATGAGGAATCCGTCGCTCGGGGACTTTCCGCAGAGCCACGACCCCAGGGTGAACAGCGCCATGCCGAGGATATAGACGCGCTTGTTGCCGAAACGGTCGGCGAACCACCCGGCCGAGGGAAGCATGACGGTCATCGTTATCATGTAGGCCGTGATGACCCATTCGGCCGTGGAGATGCCGATTCCGAACGAGGACATGATGGCCGGGAGCCCCACGTTGACCACCGTCACGTCCAGTACGGCCATGAAGGTCCCGAGCATGATCATTCCCAGGATCCACCATTTGTAGCCGCTGCTTTGGCGGATATGTTCGCGGAGGGTTGCCATCGGCGGGGCGGGGCTCAAAAAAAGTGCCAGTTTCCGGAAATGCACGATTGAAAAGGTCGTTGCGGGCGAACGGCGGTGAGCGCGGCAATCCGAACGGGAGTCGTGAGGTTACGACAGGCTTATCGGATTGCCGCGCGGGCTTGCGCATTGAAAAAAGGCGCCGCATCGTGCGGCGCCTTTGTGCGTGCAGGCCCTATAAGCCGGGTTCTGTTCCCGGGGCGAACCCCGGGCCCCTGTCATTTATCTAGGACGGCAGTCTCCTGCCGCCTCGAGCAACCTACCCCCCGGCATCGGGCGAGCAACCCTTAATTGCCGGTATACACGGTCTTGCAAC
>CDYU01053727.1_pt1 | contig 15337 bp, 15 predicted proteins | sample 480701 | NCBI WGS metagenome assembly CDYU01 (sample SAMEA3182105, study PRJEB8094) | gut metagenome | biome: human; feature: gut; material: Stool; isolation source: human stools | place: Canada | collected 2013-02-26 | reverse complement strand
TTATCTAGTTCTTTTAATTCCTTTTTATAATCTATTTTATTATAATCAAGTTTTGACTTTATAAAAGGCGTATAATAGTCGTTAAATAGGTCATCTATATAAACAAGTGCTAATAGTTCTAAAAGAATCAAATCTTCAATAGAATCTTCTTTTAAATTAATTTTACAATGATTACATTTATAGTAGTAATACTTTTTATTAAGTTTCTTTTTAACACTAGCTTTACCACCAAAATAATTACCACATTTAGAACATTTTAATTTGTTAGTAAAAAGATATGTTGAAGTTCTTTCATAGTGTCTTGCATTTCTTAATTTTTGATATTGACAAGATTCCCATTTATCTTTATTAACTAAAGGTTCAACTACATTTTCATAATATGTTGGATGTTTAGTTCTTTTACCATGAATATAATCACCTTTATATATTTCATTAGATAATATCTTTTGAATAGTAGAATCTCTCCAAGTTTTACCTAAAACATTTTCTTTATTGTAGATGTTTGCTATTTTTTGGTGACTTTTACCTTCTAAATATAAATCAAAAACTCTCACTACAATATCTTTTGTAAGTGGATTGGGAACTAACTTTTTATTTTCTCTTTTATAACCCAGTGTAGTTCTACTTGGCAAGTGTCCTTGTTTAATTGCACCTGCTAATCCGACTTTAGTTCTTTCAGAACATTTTTCTATTTCATTTTGACTTACACTAGTCATAATTCTCATAACCATTCTGCCATTTGAAGTAGTAGTGTTAGATTCATCAGCTAGACAATCGATATCACACTCTAAATCATTAACTATTTTCATTAATTTTTCAATATCATAAACACTTCTAGTAAGTCTATCAAGTTTAAATGCTACAATTACATTAATATTCTTGCTTTTTATATCCTCAAGCATTTCTTGATATGCTGGCCGTTTATCACTTTTAGCACTGATTCCTGCATCTTTATAAACTTTAAATATTTCATATCGTTTAAACTTACAAAACTCTCTTAATCTTTCTTCTTGTTCTCCTAAACTAAAACCTTCACGAGCTTGATCCTCTGTACTGACCCTAATGTAAATACCTGCTATTTTATTTTCTTTATTCATATTTTTTAAATATCTCCTTTCATATGTTTGGCATCTTAAATGAGAAAAGTTAAGTCTAAAATTTTAAAAAATTTAAATATGCTTCTCATATGTTTGGCATCTTAAATGAGAAAAGTGTAGTCTAAAATATAGATATTTTAAAAGACACCTCTCACTTGTTTGACATTTTAAAGTTAATTTTACGAAGTCTAACATTTAAAAAGATTTTTAATGACTATTTATATAATCTTCTAAATCTTTAAATACTATTTTGTTTTTAAATGTATTTACATAAACATTATCACATTCATCAAACATTAGGTATTTATTATTCTTAATAACTATAATATGTGGCATAACATAAGCAACATTTGTACCTGTTATATTTTTAATTGAACCATTATTTATAATTGGAGTAGTATTAGTAAATCTTCCAATCATCTCAATTTTTCTTTTTAATTTATCACTTATTTTTAATTCTTTTGTTTCTATATTTAACATATAATCAACTCCTTTACATAACAAAAAAACTAACTATTTCTAGTTAGCATTTATTACTCTCAGAAGTTAATTTCCGAGTTTCCTATCAATCTGGAGCAGGTGAGGAGAATCGAACTCCCGTGGTCAGCTTGGAAGGCTGAAGTTCTACCATTAAACTACACCTGCAAATCAAGTAGGCAATATAAATTTTATTATATATTACCTATTTTGTCAATAGTTTTATTGAAATTTCTTTGAAAAAGTTAATTTTTTAGTAAATTTGGTTCAATTAATGATAGAGATACTTTTTCTTTTTCTTTATTTATCTCTATTACATAACAGTCTATTATGTCTCCGACATTTAATATTTCACTTGGATGTTTTATATAATTATTTGTCATTTTTGATATATGTATTAATCCATCATTATGTAATCCAATGTCTACGAATGCTCCAAAGTCTATTACATTTCTTACTGTTCCTTGTAATTTCATTCCTATTTGTAAATCATTTATATCTAGGACATCACTTTTTAATATTGGTTTTGGCATATCATCTCTTGGATCTCTATTCGGTTTTTTTAGTGATGATATTATGTCTTCTAGGGTGTATATATCTGTGTTTAATTTATCTTTGTATGTGTTTATATCTATATTATCTAATAAATCTATTAGTTTACTTGTTCCTATGTCTTTGGTAGTACAATTTAGTTCTTTTAATAGATTTAATGCTATATTATAACTTTCTGGGTGTACTGATGTTACATCTAAAATATTTTCTCCATCAATTATTCTTAGAAATCCTATTGCTTGTTCATATGTTTTATCGCTTAAAAGTTTTTTCTTTTTTATTTCTTTGCGGGAATTTATTTTTCCTTCTTTATTTCTATACTCTATTATTTTGTCTATATTTTTCTTTGTTATGCCTGAAACATATTTAAGTAGGGAAGGAGATGCTGTATTTATGTTTACTCCGACACTGTTTACTGCTTTTGATACAACAAAGTCTAGTGATTCAGTTAATTTTTTGCTTGATACATCATGTTGATATTGTCCTACGCCAATGCTTTCTGGTGTTATTTTTACTAATTCCGATAATGGATCTTGTAATCTTCTTCCTATTGATATAGCACTTCTTTTTTCTACAGTTAAATCTGGAAATTCTTCAATTGCAAGTTTGCTAGCAGAGTATACACTTGCTCCTGCTTCAGATACTATTATGTATTCTGTAGGTAATTTTTCTTCTTTTATTACTTGTGATACAAATTTTTCTGATTCTCTTGAAGCTGTACCATTTCCTATTGCTATTATTTCTACTTTGTGTTTTTTTATTAAATCTGTAAGTATTTTCTTTGATTCTTCATATTTATTATGTGGTTCGTGAGGATATATAACTGCAATTTCCAGTTTTTTTCCAGTTTGGTCTATTACCGCAAGTTTACATCCAGTTCTAAATGCTGGGTCAAATCCTAAAACTATTTTATCTTTCATTGGTGGGGTTAATAGTAATTTTTCTAGGTTTTTACCAAAGTTGTCTATGGCACTATTTTCTCCAATTTCCGTTAAATCTGCGCGTACTTCACGTTCTACACTTGGTAATATTAATCTTTTTAAGCTGTCATTAATTGCATCAATTACGATATCTGAAACATTTGATTTTGTATTTTTTATTATTTTAGTTTTTAAAAATGTTTCTATTTCTCTATTATCTATTTCAATATTAACATTAAGAACATTTTCTTTTTCTCCACGATTTATTGCTAGTATTCTATGTGGTTTGATATATTTTACTGATTCGTTATAGTCATAATACATTTCATATGTTTTTGTTTCATCTTTGGCGTTTTTCTTTAATTTTGATACTATTTTTCCTTTATAATACATATTGTTTCTTATCCATTTCCTATAACTAGCATTGTCGCTTATCCATTCTGCAATTATATATTTTGCTCCTTGGATTGCTTCTTCGATTGATTTTACTTTGTCGTTTAAATAGTTAGATGCTGTTTTTTCTATGTCTAAGTTGTTTGGAAAACTCATAATTATTTTTGCTAATGGTTCTAGTCCGTTATTTATGGCATCTGTTGCTTTTGTTTTTTTCTTTTCTTTATATGGTCTATAGAGATCTTCTACTTCGACTAATTTATTACAATTTAAGATATTATTTTTTAATTCTTCGGTTAATAATCCTTTTTCGTCAATTAATCTTATTACATCTTCTTTTCTTTTTAGTAATGATACTTGATAATCATATACTTCGTTTATTTTTCTTATTTGTTCTTCATCTAAGGAACCTGTTTTTTCTTTTCTATATCTTGCTATAAAGGGAATGGTATTTCCTTCTTCTAATAGAGTTAATACTGCTTCTACTTGTTCTATTTTGATATTTAATTCTTGTGCTATTTCTTTAATTATTTCTTTGTTCATATTGTCCTTCTTTCTTTATTTTGCTTGCATAAGTAATTATACCTTTATATTTACTATTTAATTCATTTACTATTTTATCTAGTTTTTCATCATGCTTTACTATTTTTTGTTTTGATATGTTACTATTAAATAAATTTAATTGTACTGCACTTGTTTTGCTAAAACTTGATATTGCTACACATAATGCTCTTATTGGTTCTTCATTCCAAATACTATTAAATAATTTTATACTATTATTATATATATCGTTTATTTCATTTGTTGGATTATTTAGTGTTGTTTGCTTGCTTATTTTTGTAAAGTCTGTATATTTAATCCAAATACTTATATTTGATGTATACATTTTTTTGTTTTTTAATTTACTTGTTATTTCTTTGGATAATTCTAATAATATGGGATATATTTCTTCTTTAGTTTTATAGTTATAAGCAAATGATGTTGAAGATGATATGCTTTTTGGGTCGGTGTATTCATATTCTACTTTTGAGTTATCTATTCCGTTTGCACTTTCTATCATTTGGTTTGCTCTGTTTTTAAAATGTTTATAGAGATAAGATGAATCAATTGTTGCTAGGTCTTTGATTGTTAGTATTCCTAGTTCATTTAATTTTTTACTTGAACTTTTTCCTATCATAAATAGGTCACTTACTGGTAAAGACCACATTTTATCTTTTATTTCGTTTGTAAATAATGTGTGTACTTTATCAGGCTTTTCAAAGTCTGATGCCATTTTAGCACATAATTTGTTGTTTCCTATTCCTACATTTACTGTAAATCCAAATTTATTTTTTATGTCTTCTTTTATTTTATATGCTGTTTTTATTGGATCTCCGAATAATAGAACTAAATCTGTATAATCTAGGAAGCATTCATCTATTGAGTATCTTTCTATGATATCGGTATAGTTAAGTAAATATTTATACATTTCATCAGAATAGTATTTATATATTTTATAGTTTGGGGGATATATTTCTAGATATGGACATTTTTTTCTTGCTTGGAATATTGGTTCAGCGGTTTGAACTCCTTTCTTTTTACAGGGGTTACTTTTTGCTAGAACTATTCCTTTTCTTTCTTTTTCGTTTCCTGCGATTATGGCATATCTATTCCTTATATCTATTTTACTTCCATTATTTAGCATATCTACGGCACTCCAAGAAAGAAATGCATTGTTGACATCTATATGTAAAATTATTCTTTCTTTCATATGACCACCTTAAATTATTATAATATAAATTGTTTTATTAAACAAGAAAAACTAAACTATTTTTAGTTTAGTTTGTGTATTTATCTATAAATATTTTTAATACATTATTGAATTCTTCTTTGTTATTTAATTCAATTATGTATTCATAATTATTTTCATTAATTAATTTCTTTACACAAAAGTCATTGGGATTGTCTAAATCTGATAATATTACATAGGTGTTATGATTATAATTTACTCTATCTATTTCGGTGTATTCGATATTGTCTCCTAGTTTTATGACATGGCATAATTTTTCTTCGGTCATCTATTCTTACCTCCGATATAGTCTTCGACTGCTTTTAATTCTTTAATATTTTCTCTTTCATATTTTTGGTATGCTTCCCAATTTTCATATTGTAATTGTTCAAGAAATCCTTTTGTGCCATTTTCGATTAATTCTTTTGAGTATCCAGACATATTTTCATCATTTTTAGCTATTGTAAAGGCTTGATTTAATGTTTCTTCTAGATATGGTGAATTTATAATATTGTGTGCTGCAATTATTACACATCTCATTTCTGATTCTGATATTTGTGATGATTCTACGATATGTCTTGCTAGATTTGAATAATTATAATCAACATTTAATTCATCTGTAGCAGGGTTTCTTCCATATCCATTTTCAATTCTATTTTGTTCATCACTGGTATGATTCATTAATCTTTCGTAATATGATATTCTTTCATCAATATAATTTTTAGATTCTTTTGTTTCTGAAATTACGGCATTATTTTTATTTATTGATGCTTTTGTAACGTTTTTTGATACGTTTGCAGATATAAATGATGTTACTGCAAGCACTGTTGCTACAATGGCTTTATTTATTTGATTTCTTTTTTTATTTTTCGTTTCTCTGTATGCGCCTTTTGTTTTTGTTCTAGTTCTTTCCCAGGCTTCGTCGTAATTTTTTAAACCTTCTACTAATACTGGATTACTTAATCTACTGTTTCTATTTATTTCTTCAAATAACAGTTTTTCTTCTCGTTCCATATGTTCACCTCTATTTTAAGTATATAATTAAATAAAATATTAGTCAATTGTTTTGATATTTTTTTCTTTTTATTGTAAAGTATTTTTGATATTTTCCCATGGTAAATTTATGTCTGTTCTTCCAAAATGTCCGTATGATGCAAGATTATAGTATTTTATGTTTTTTAAATTTAATTCATTTATTATGTTTTCTACTGAAAAGTTAAAGTTAGTTTCTACATATTTATATATTTCTTTAATATTTATTTTTTCTGTATTAAATGTTTCTATAAATAATGATATTGGTTTTTGTTTTCCTATTGCATATGATACTTGTATTTCACATTTGTCTGCGAGATTATGTGCAACAATATTTTTGGCTACATATCTTGTATAATATGCTGCTGATCTATCTACTTTTGTTGGATCTTTACTACTTAGACAACCTCCACCAATTCTTGAAGTGCCGCCATAGGTATCTACAATTATTTTTCTTCCTGTTGTACCACTGTCAGAGTATGGTCCTCCAATTATAAATGAACCACTTGTGTTAATTAATATTTTTGTTTTTTTATCTAATAGGTTTTGTGGTATTGTTTTAGTTATTACATTTTCTATTATGTATTTTTTTAGTTCTTTTTGGGTTATTTCTTTTTTGTGTTGTGCTGCAATGATTATTGTGTCTATTCTTTTTGGTTTGTTGTTTTGGTATTCTACTGTTACTTGTGTTTTTCCATCTGGAAGTAATGGTGTATTTATATCTTCTTTTCTTACTTTTGTTAGGTTATATGCTAGTTTATTTGCTAATAGAATTGGTAATGGCATTAATTCTTTTGTTTCGTTTGTAGCATATCCAAACATTATTCCTTGATCTCCAGCGGCTAATTCTTTTTTTTCGACTGATTTATTTATTTCTTTTGATTGATTGCTTACTTTTATTATGAAGTTAAATTCTTCATTGTATCCTATATCTTTTAGTACTTCTTTGGCTATTTCTTCATAATTTAATTTTGCTTTGGTATTTGCTTCACCATAGATAAATACTAAGTTACCTTTAATTGTGGCTTCGACGGCCATTTTGCTATTTTTGTCTTGTTCTAGCGCTGTATCTAATATTTTGTCACTTATTTTGTCGCATATTTTATCTGGATGTCCTTCGGTTACTGATTCACTTGTAAAATAATATTTCATTTTTTCCCTCTTTCTTGCTTTTATCAAAAATAAAAACTCTTTAAGAAAGAGTTTAGTGCACTTTAATTAATAACGTCTTTCTTATCGCTATTAGCTTTACCACCTTGCTTATGCAGGTTGGTGTGAGTTCATTGAGCTAATTCTCTCCCTCACTCTTGATAAAAGTTAACTTAATTGTATCATATTTTTAATAATAGTCAATAGTTTTTAAAATAATATTTAAATATTTAAAAAATATGATATAATATAAGAAGTTAAGGGAGAGATTTTATATGATAGAAAGATTAGAGGCAATAAATAACAAGTATAATGAAATACAAAATGAATTATCTAAACCTGAGGTATTATCTGATATTAAAAGAATGACTGAATTATCTAAAGAACAAACTAGACTAGGTAATATTGTTGAAGTATATAATAAATATAAACAAGTTAATGAAGATATTTTAAGTGCTAAGGAAATGTTACATGATTCTGAGATGGCTGAATTTGCTAGAGAAGAATTAACTAATTTAGAAAGTGAATTAAGTGATATTAATAAAAAGTTAGAGATAATGTTACTTCCACATGATCCTAATGATGAAAAGAATGTTATTGTTGAAATTCGTGGTGCTGCAGGTGGAGATGAAGCAAATATTTTTGCAGGTGATTTATTTGATATGTATACTAAGTATGCTAATAACGAAGGATGGAAAATTGAAATATTAAATAGTGTTGAAGGTACTGCAGGTGGATTTTCTAATCTTGAATTTATGGTTAAGGGTGATAGTGTATATTCTAAGTTAAAATATGAAAGTGGTAGTCATAGGGTTCAGAGGGTACCTGCTACTGAAAGTCAAGGTAGAGTACATACTTCTACTGCAACTGTTTTGGTTATGCCTGAAGCGGAAGAATTTGATTATGAATTAGATGAGTCAGAGGTTAGAATTGATATTACAAGAAGTAGTGGTTGTGGTGGTCAAGGTGTTAATACTACTGACTCTGCAGTTAGACTTACTCATATTCCTACTGGTATTATTGTTTATTCTCAAACTGAAAGAAGTCAAATTAAGAATAAAGAGAAAGCGTTTAAGATTTTAAAAACTAGATTATATGATTTAAAGTTAAGAGAAAAAGAAGAAGCAGAGGATGCTGAAAGAAGAAGTAAGATAGGTACTGGAGATAGAAGTGAAAAGATTAGAACTTATAATTATCCTCAAAATAGATTAACTGATCATAGAATTGGATTTACTTCGATGAACTTGGATAGAATTATGGATGGTGAATTAGGAGTAGTGATTGAAGCTTTAATTAATGAGGATCAAAAAAGAAAATTAGAAAGTGAATTATAATATGAAAAAAGCTACAGTTTATTATTCTGATTTGATTTGTTTAGATTGTGGTAATATTTTTACTATTTCAAGAACTAAAAGTGGTGCTAGGCCTATTGGACATATCAAGGATTTATGGTGTTATAGATGTAATACTATAACTAAACATTATGAAGTTCAGGATGCTGATAAATTTGTTTGTGATATTTATAATAATGAAATAAAAGAAAAGATTAAAAATTTAATTATTGAAAATAATGAGAGGTATAATGGAAGAAAAGATAATGTATTTAAAAAAATACTTACCAAGTGATAAGTTAGAAGAAGGTATTAAATTATTAAATAAGGGTGTTCCTGTTCAATATATTGTTGGTAATGTAGAATTTTATAATAGTATTATTAAGGTTGATAATAGGGTTCTTATTCCTAGATTTGAAACTGAATTATTGGTAGAAAAATTAATTAAGTATATTAAATTAAATTTTGCTAATAAAATAAATATATTAGATATGTGTACTGGTAGTGGGTGTATTGCGATTAGTTTAAAAAAAGAAATTGATTGTAATATGGATGCAGTAGATATATCTAATGATGCTTTAAATGTAGCAAAAGATAATATGGTTAGTAATAATGTTAATATTAATTTTATATTAAGTGATTTATTTACTAATGTTAAAAGTAAATATGATGTTATTGTAAGTAATCCTCCATATATTAGTTATGATGAAGAGATTGATGAGGTTGTTAAGAATAATGAACCTAGTATTAGTTTATTTGCCAGTGATAATGGTTTATATTTTTATGAAGAAATATTAAAAAATATTAAATCTTATTTAAATGATAAGTATATTATTGCTTTTGAAATTGGTATGAATCAATGTAATGATATTAAAAATACTATAGATAAATATTTTAATGATGTTACTATAAGTATTGAAAAAGATTATAATGATAGAGATAGATTTATATTTATAATAAAAAAATAGTTAAAATTGAATAAAATAATTATATATGTATCATAATTAAATGAAAGGTGATAGATATGAAGAAATTAATTATAATTATTTTAACAGTATTGACTATTTTTTTGGTATATAAGAAAGTAAATGCAGAAGAGGTTATTATTCCTGACAATTCAATTAGATTAAGGGTTATTCCTAATAGTAATTCTAGTTATGATCAAGCAATGAAGAGTGTTGTTAAGGATTATTTAGAAAAAGATGTGTATAATTTATTTAAAGATACTAAGACTATTGAAGATGCTAGGGAGATTATTAATAATAATTTAGATAATATTAATTATAATATAAAAGATATTTTTGATAGATATAATTATGATATGACTTTTAATGTTAATTATGGTAATAATTATTTTCCTGAAAAGGTATTTAAGGGTGTTAAATATAATGAGGGATATTATGAATCAATTGTGGTATCTATTGGTGAGGCAAAGGGAGATAATTGGTGGTGTGTTCTATTTCCTAATTTATGTATTGTTAATGATAAGGATGTAGAATATACTTCGTTAGTTAAAGAAATTATTGATAAGATATTTAAGTAATAAAATAAAGGTTATTTAATATTATTTATTAGGTGAATAATATTGGATACTTTTTTTACTACTTTAATTATTGGTATTAGTCTTAGTATGGATGCTTTTTCTTTGGCTCTTATATATGGAACACAAAGTATAAGTAAAAAAAATAAAATAATTTTATCTATTATTGTGGGTATATATCATTTTGTTATGCCATTACTGGGAGTGTTTTTGGGTAATGTTATACTTAAATATCTGGTTATTAATTTAAGCATTGTTGTTTCTATTATATTTTTATTTATTGGTATCGAGATGATTATTTCTAGTATAAAGGATGATAGTCATGATTTTGTTGTAAGTATATTTGGCTTTTTAATATTTGGTTTATCTGTTAGTATTGATAGTTTTACTACTGGTATTGGTCTTAATGTTATTAATAATAATTATTTAGAGGTATCTAGTATATTTTGCATTGTAAGTGGTAGTTTTACTTATTTAGGGCTTATTTTGGGAAATAAATTAGGTAGTATATTTGGTAAGTTATCTACGATTATTGGTGGTGTTATATTAATTATATTGGGCATTATTTACTTTTTTAGGTAAGTAAACTTGACATATTTTTCGATAAGTTTATAATATACTTTTACTTGGAGGTATTATGAATATTATTGGATTAAGTAATGCACAAATGAATAAGATTAAAGAAGTATGTATGGTTAAATGTGTTAAGGATAGGGGAACATACGATGAGTTATATTATAAATTTTCTTCCTATATAAAAAGTAATATGTTTGCTACTATGTTTAATTCTAAGGTTATTTATTCTGATTCTAATTATAAAAATTGTATATATGAATGGGAATATTATTTGGTAGTTGTACCAAAGGATAAATTACCTTATGTTAGTAATATTATATCTATGAATGATGAAGTAAAAAGCTTGAAGAAAAAATATACTACTTGGTAGTTTTTTTCTTGCTTTTTATTTTTTGTTGTGATAGAATAAGAACTAATTTAAATTACATATTTTATAGTAAAATTAAATTTGTTATATGTTTTTAATTGACATTCTTTTTTTTCTGATATAATATTAAATTGGGTTATGTCCATTTTGATAAAAAAACATATAATATACAAACAAGGAGGTACTTATGCCTAAGATAAAGATTGAAGGAAGAAATACTTTGTCTGGTACAATAAATATTAGTGGTGCAAAAAATAGTGCGGTTGCATTAATTCCTGCCTCTATATTATGTGATGAAGTAGTAAAAATTAGTAATGTTCCTAATATTTCTGATATTGATTCTTTGGAAGAAATATTATTACATTTAAATGCTAAAATTTATAGAAATAAAGATGTTGTTACAATTGATTCTTCAAATATTGAAAATAAAAAAATACTTGAAAATTTATCAAATAAACTTAGAGCGTCTTATTATTTTATGGGTGCATTACTTGGTAAGTTTAAGAAAGTTGATATGTATTTTCCTGGCGGTTGTTCAATTGGTGAGCGTCCAATTAATTTACATTTAAAGGGATTTGAGAAATTGGGTGCAACAATTAAGGAAGAAGGCAATCATTTTATAATTGAAGCAAATAATTTAGTAGGTAATAAAATATATTTAGATGTTCCTAGTGTTGGTGCTACAATTAATATTATGCTTGCAGCAGTTAAAGCTAAGGGTAAGACTACTATTGAAAATGCTGCGAAGGAACCTGAAATAGTTAATGTTGCTACTTTACTTAATAATATGGGTGCTAAGATAAAGGGAGCTGGTACTAATGTTATTACTATATATGGCGTTAATTATTTACATAGTTGTTTTCATGAGGTTATTCCTGATAGAATTGAAGCTGGTACTTATTTAATTATTGGTGCTTTATTAGGAGATAAGTTAAAAATAAATAATATTATTCCTAGTCATGTTGAATCACTTACTTCAAAGTTAAAAGAAGCAGGTGTTAAAATGAGGATTAATGATGATAATATTATTATTAGTAAGAGTGATAAGTATAAGGCTATTGATATTGAAACTTTAGTGTTTCCTGGATTTCCTACTGATTTACAACAAATAATGATTCCATTTTTAACACAATGTGATGGAATAAGTAGTGTTAGAGAAACAATATATGAAAATAGATTTAAAAATATTACTGATACTGTTAGAATGGGTGCAGATATATCTGTTAGAGATAATAAACTTGCTATTATTAAAGGTAAAACTGATTTAGTAGGTTGTGAAGTTACAGCAACTGATTTAAGAGGTGGCGCTTCGATGATGGTTTGTGGTCTTATAGCAGAGGGTATTACTATTATTGATAATATTCATTATATTGAAAGAGGATATGATAATATTATTAAGAAATTAAATGATGTGGGTGCTAAAATAGAGTTAATATAATATAATTTATTAGGTGAAAACATGAAAAAGATTATATTTATATTAATTCTTTTTTTGTCCTGTTATTTTATTTATAATATTTCTTTAGATAATAAGATATATTATGTTAGTATTGGAGACTTTTTATCTAAGGGAGTTAATAGTTATGGGGTTAAGGTTAATGGATACTCTGATTATGTTAGAGATTATTTATATGAAAATAATAGATTAAAGGAATATAATAATATATTTTGTGAATCTGATTATAGGGTTACTGATGTTCTTAGAATGATTAAATATAATGATACAAGGGAATATAATGGTAAGGAATTAAATATTAATAGGTTAATTAAGGAAGCAGATGTTATTAGTTTATCTGTGGGTATGAATGAATTATATTATAAATTGAATAAGCGTGATGGTAATATATATAGTTATATGAATGAATTAATTAATGATATGAAAGAATTACTAGAGTATATTAATAAATTTAATCATAAAAGGGTATATGTTTTAGGGTATTATAATACTTATGGATATCAAGAGTATATTGATTATATTAATATTAAGTTAAAGAATATTGTTATAAATGAGGGATTTATTTATATTGATTTAGCTAATATATTTGATAATAATCCTAGACTTTTTGATAAAAAGGATAGTTTTATTCCAAATAATCAAGGATATTTAAAAATTTCTGAAAAAATTGTTGCTAAAATAGAAAATAACTGATATAATATTGTTCGTATTTATTACTATGACTTTTTTGTCATGGCGGAAGGAGAGATAAAATGAAAGCAAATATTCATCCAAAACAAACTGAAACTAAATTTGTATGTGCTTGTGGAAATGTTATAACTGCAAAAAGTACATTAGGTGTAGCAGAACATTCAATTGATACTTGTAATATGTGTCATCCATTCTATACTGGTAAACAAACTGCTGGTAATAGAAAAGGACAAGTAGATAAATTTAATAAGAAATATGGGTTTGATAAAGAGACTAAATAGTTTCTTTTTTTCTTGTCTTTTTCTTTTAAATGTGATATTCTTAATATAGAAATGTATGAGGTATAATATGAAGAAAATAAAATATTTAATTGTAGGTTTATTTTTAATATTACTTACTGGTTGTTCTAGTTATGATATGTCTATGTCAATTAATAGAAATAAAAGTATGGATTTATCTATAAATATTGTTTCTACTTCGAGTGAGGAGATAAATAAATATATTGATACATTAAAAGAAAAATATGAAAGTAATGATTTTAAGGTTGAAGAATTTACTAGAGATAAAAATTATGGTATTAGAATTACTAAACATTATGATAATATAGATAATAATTCTTTTGCAGAAAGAACTGATAAATTTGATTTGTTATATTTATATAATAATGATTATGATAAGAGTATTGAAACTAAGATATTTAATGTTGATAAAGGTTTTGCTTCGAATAGATATGCAGCGAATTTCTTTGTAGATTTAACTAATATTGATATTGATTTATCTAATACTGAAGTAACTTTTGTGGCTTATTTACCTAAAGGTAATGTTAGCAATAATGCTGGGAGTGTTAGTGAAGATGGTAATACTTTAACTTGGAATATTACTAATAAGGGTAGAACTGATATAGAATTTGTTTTTGAACTTGGTAGTTATGATACTATATATTTTATTGTAGCAATATTTATTGCAATATTTTTAGTGTTTTCTATAATAAGTGCTATATTAAGTAAAAGTGGAGATGCTAGTTCTAGTGATGTTGATAGAGATATAGAAATATTATCTAATAATGCTAAATATAACAATATGAATAAGAATAGACCTGGTAATAATGGTGTTTATAGTAATTATATGAATAATAGAAATAATAATTCTAATAATAATAATGTTAAGAAACCTGAATTAGTTAAATTTAATAATAATGAAAATGATTTTAATAAAATGATGGGTAATGTTAGTGTTGTTAATGATGTTAAGAAACCAGAATTAGTTAAATTTAATAATAATAATCAAAATAATTTTAATGGAAGTATGAATAATGGTAATAGACAAGAATTAGTAAGTTTTAATAATAATGAGAATATGAATAATAATATTTCTAGACCATTAAATAATAATGTTAATTTTAATGATAATTCTAATATTGTAAACGATAATATTAAAACTAATGAATTTGATAATAATCCTGATTTAAATATTAATAAGAGTGTAGATATGGTTAATAATGTTAATTATGAAGCACCTTTTAATAGTGAAAATGTTGAAGAAGTTAATAATTATGATCCTAATATTATTAGAGTAAATAATAAAGAGGTAGTTGTTACTAAAGAAAATAATGAAGATGAATAGTCTTCTTTTTTATGTAAAGTTTATTTTTAATTATAGTAAAAAAGTTTAAATGATGATATACTAATTATGGAGGGATAAGAAATGAAAATAGGTATAACTAATGATCATAGAGGAGTTACTTCAAAAGAGTATTTGGTTGCATATTTAACGCAAATGGGATATGATGTTGTTAATTATGGTACTAATACTACTGACGCAGTGGATTTTCCTGATTATGCATATAAATTAGGCAAGGGTGTTTTAAACAAAGAAGTTGATTTAGGTATTGCAATATGTGGTACAGGTATTGGTATGAGCATTGCTTTAAATAAAATGAAAGGTATTTATTGTGCTAAGGTTTCTAGTGTTAGTGAGGCTATATTAAGT
>CDYU01016957.1_pt1 | contig 15383 bp, 19 predicted proteins | sample 480701 | NCBI WGS metagenome assembly CDYU01 (sample SAMEA3182105, study PRJEB8094) | gut metagenome | biome: human; feature: gut; material: Stool; isolation source: human stools | place: Canada | collected 2013-02-26 | reverse complement strand
GATATATACTACTCTTCCAATCCACAATAGAAAAAACTCAATACAACAAACACATTATACTATCCTTCATTCCTTATATATTTTTCTAACCCTATTGCATTGCCGTTCCAAACATGCTATACTATAGGCGTGGTCAAGGGAAACCAACCACAATTCGGGCGGCGGCCGTAAAACGTACGAAAGGTAAAATGCTATGAAATTAGTCAAAATGTGGCAACTTTTTGTAAAACCGAATGAAGAAATTACTGCTGCTTATGCAAAAATTCTCGCCAAATATCAACCGCTTAAATGTCGTTGTATGGCGGTAAAGTATGATGATGAAATTATGCTTTATCATAGTATAAAAGAATGCGTTTGCGCTGATGATGGTACTGATTACAACGTGAAAAACGTATCAATGATGACGGAAGATGATAATTATTTCATCATTTATGTCGAAGTGTAAATAAGTTATGAGGTGGGGCGGGCGGGAATAACGAAAGGATGAAAAAAGAAAATGATTTACTTTGTAAACGCTGAAACGAAAGAGCGAATTGAATACGATGATGTTTCAAATCGTATATTTGGCAAAAAAGAATTGCCTGTTGATTTGAATGAAATTGCTCAACAAATTGTAGAAGCAAAATGGGGAACATTTTACGCAATGACAGATAACAAGCGGTCGGGAATATACAAAATTCTTGATGCGGAAGACACTCCATGTTATTTACTTATGGCATTGGTTGATATAACGTCATTGCACTATGCGGCTATTAACTCAATGGCCCGCGGATACGTCTCTCGTAAACGTCTTGGTATAATTGAGCCGTACAATGGACGATACGGGATAGGTTATAAATGGTATACAAATTGTCCAAAATCAACCCAATACAAACTTGTATCTTATCTCGTTTTTTAAATCCTTCTGACGAGCTTTTGTGGGAGCAAAGCGAAACGCGCTGTTTAACAGCGCGTAAAGGAAACCGAAAAAATACAATAAAATGGTTTTCTTAGAAAGGTAAAACTATGAACGAAATTATTACAACCAACACAAAGAAAAATGAGATACTTGACGGTATCAACACTGCAACCACGTCAATTTACAGTTCGTTTGTTGCTGAAAGCAATGACGATAAGGCGAAATTGTATAACGCACTCAATTCGCCCGAAGTACGAATCGCGGATCATATCGGCAAGGAAATTAATGTAAAGGATGTTATTATCGAACCTGTTGAGATCGTTGATGAAAAAACGGGCGAAGTCCGTATAACACCGCGTGTAACGTTGATCGATGTTGCAGGTCATACATACACTGCAACGTCATACGGGATATATAATTCTCTTAAGCGAATTTTCGGATTGTACGGTTCGCCTACATGGGAAGACGGTATTCCCGTACGCGTTCGACAGATAACAAACGGCGCAAATCGTATTTTCACACTGGATATTGTCACAAAATAATATCTAAAACAGGGAATACAATATACCAATAAAATGGTTCACGCACTATAACCGATTAATTATAGTGCGTGAAATTTTAAAAAGGATGTGATATAATGACAAAACAAGATGAATTATTGCGAAAAGCGGTAAAAAACTTTAATGCGAAGATAAAGAGGCTCGAAAAGAAGGCTCAACTGTCAGCGCAATATATAGCTATCCCGCAAAAAGTATATGTTTCTAAAATAAAAAACAGCGGCGCAAACATTGAAAGTATAATATTGGAATTGAAAGCGTTTACAGCAAGGCCGAAAGTTACTGTTGATTCCGAATTAAAGAAAATGGTAAAAGCCTATAACGAAAAAGCAAAAAGGTTTGAAAAGCGGGGTTTTAAAGTTGAGAAGTTATCGTATTCAAAATTGAAAGATAGCCCCGATGTTGCAGATACAAAGGCCGTAATAAAAGAGTTTATGGAGGGGGGATATAAGATAGTAAAAACGGAAAAGGGAGTTGAATTGCCCGATGCAATATATAGGAAGGCGAAAAAACAGTTAGATATCATAAATGAACGCCGCGCGAAACAACGTGCAAGGATAGGCGAAATTGAGCGGGGTAATTTAGCGCAAATGGGGCGAATGCGTGATGTTAATTTGTTGCCGAAACAGGATATTGATCAAATCAGTATGCGTGATATGCCGTCATATTTGCGTTCGCTTGATACACAAACTCAACCGAATTATCATGAAAGAAAAAATGTGCAATACAGGAATAACTATATTTCAATGCTAAATAATTTATTTGACAGCAATGATTCGAGATTGAAAGAAATAATAAACAAAATACATTCGGTTAATATTGAGGATTTTATAAACGCAAGTTTAGGGTCTGATTATTTGTTTATATTGTTTTATCGCGATCCTGTTGAGCGTGAAAATCAAAGGGAAATTATTTACGATAATATCATGAGGTTGTAAGAATGTATGTTGCCGACTTTGAAACAACAACAAATATCGAAGATTGTAGAGTGTGGGCATGGGGGTTATGTGAAATAGGCAATATCTCAAATTTTATTTACGGAAATAATATTTCATCGTTTTTTGAAAAGATGAAAGAATTATCGAAACAACAAGAAACTATATATTTTCATAACTTAAAATTTGATGGGGAGTTTATAATTTATCATTTATTAAAAAATGGATGGTGTCATATAACAGATGAAGATAAGCGGCCGAACACGTTTCAGACGCTTATTAGCGACAAAGGAATATTTTATTCAATAACAATGTATTTTAAGATTCTAAAAAAGAAAAATCACAAAATAACTTTTTTAGATTCCTTAAAACTTTTACCGTTTAAGGTTGCGGAAATTGCAAAGGCCTTTAATTTACCAATACAAAAAGAAGAAATTGACTATACGGCGGATCGTGAAATTGGGCATGAATTGACAATTGATGAGATACATTATTTGCGTAATGACTGCCAAATTGTGGCTCAAGCACTTGAAATATTATTTCAGCAGGGTTTAACAAAGAATACAACGGCAAGCAACGCAATGACAAATTATAAAGAAATTATAACGAAAAAATGTTTTTCAAGGTGGTTTCCCGAACCTAATTACGATGCTGATGTTCGTCAATGTTACAGGGGAGGTTTTACTTTTGCAAATCCACGTTTTGTTAACAAGGTGGTCGGAAACGGTATTGTGTTAGATGTAAATTCCTTATATCCCTCCGTAATGTATTATTGCAATTTACCGTACGGAGACCCAATATATTATGATGGAAATTATGAAAAAGATGAATTATATGATTTATATGTTCAAATGATACGATGCAATTTCAAATTAAAGAAAAATTATATTCCGACAATACAGCTAAAAAACAGCACGGCATTCAATCCAACAGAATATATAATTGACAGCAACGGTGAAGACGTTACATTATGTTTAACTTCCGTTGATATGGAATTGTTTCAAGCACATTATGATATTTATAACATTGAATATATCGGCGGTTGGAAATGGAAGAGTTCGAATATTATGTTTCGTTCATATATTGATAAATGGTATGCTGTAAAAGAACAAGCAACGATAGAGGGTAATAAACCATTGCGGACAATTGCGAAACTGATGTTAAATTCGCTTTACGGTAAATTCGGCATGAATCCAAATGTGCGCTCAAAGATTCCAGTAATTGATCCGCTGAATGACAATGTACGATATGTATTCGGAGAATGGGAACAGCGCAAGCCGATTTACATTCCGATTGCGGCATTTATAACCGCATGGGCAAGATACAAAACAATTTCAAGTGCGCAAAAGGTATTTCACCGTTTTTTATATGCGGATACTGATTCATTGCATTTATTAGGAAATGACATTCCCGAAGAATTGGAAATTGATGATGTAAAACTTGGAGCATGGAAACATGAATCGAGTTTTACAAGAGCTAAGTTTTTAAGAGCTAAAACATATATTGAAGAAATTGAAGGCAAACTAAATGTAACATGCGCGGGAATGCCCGCAAATTTGCACTCACAAGTTACTTTTGAAAATTTTACGGAAGGTGCAAAATACGGCGGAAAATTGCGGCCTGTACATACAGCGGGCGGAATTGTACTTGATGAAACAGAATTTACAGTAAGAAAGGGTTAAAAAATATGTATTATGAAATTGGAAAAGCATTGAGTTATAATTGTTTATTTAATTTTATCGTTGGTATGCGCGGCGTAGGTAAAACATACGCTTTTAAACGATGGGCAATACAGGATTTTTTAAAAAATAAAAATGAGTTTATATACATTCGGCGGTATAAAACGGAGGTAACAGCGCAAAGATTAAAATCGTTTTTTGACGATATACAACAAGAGTTCCCGAACGTTACATTTAAAGTGAAAGGAAATATGTTTTATATCAATGATGAATATGCGGGACAGGCGCAAGCATTATCAACAGGTAAGATCCTAAAATCAATTCCGTTCCCGAAGGTGAGTAAAATATGTTTTGACGAATTCATTCTTGATAAAGGGGTTTATCATTATTTGCAAGATGAAGTAACCAATTTTTTAGAATTATACTCAACAATTGCAAGATTGCGAGATGTTGTAGTTTTCTTTTTGTCGAATGCGTATACAATTTCTAATCCGTATTTTGACTATTTTAATATTGTACCGCCGTACGGGAATAAAACTATAAAGCGCATTAATAATGAAATATTGGTAGAGGTAATAAAGAATGAAGAATATACAAATGCCGCAATGAAAACGCGTTTCGGTTCAATCATAAACGGCACTGCATACGGTAAATATAATATGGAAAACGATTTTTTGAGGGATAATAAAAATTTCGTTCAAAAGAAAACCCAAAGCGCGAAATATTATTTCACCATATTATATATGAATAATAATTACGGAATATGGGTAGATTATAAAGAAGGTTTAATTTTTGTATCCCGCGATATTGACGAAAGCTGTTTAATAAAATATGCGCTGACAAATTCGGATCTTCAACCCAACATGCTATTAGCGGTGCGAAAATCGATATGCCTTCAAACGTTGCGAAACATGTATAATGTAGGCGCGGTTCGGTATGAATCCGTAAAAATAAAAAATGAGTTTTCGAATGCATTTAAATTAATACGCGCTTGACAAAAATAAACCTATGTGCTACAATAATTTTGCGGGGAACATGTTTAAAATAGCGTTGCGAGTTCAGACTGTAACGGGTGAAACCGACTGAACCGCTGAATAGGTCTTACAAACTAACGTTAAACAGTTCCCTTGCAATTATAGTAAAAAGGAAATTCACATTTATGGAACAATGGATTCAGATTATATCGACTTATGGTGTGTCGATTGCGGCAATGATAGCACTTGCATGCTACATTGTCAAAAAAGATAAGGAAAATCAGCAAATTATCAACGAAATTATGAATGAGCATAAAACAGAAGTGAATGAATTGAGAAAAACTATTGATAATAATACTCTTATTGTCAGCAAACTTTATGAGAGGTTGAGTAAAGAATGAAAAATGCAGAAGATTTTGTAAAATATCTTTTTAAGCGTTTGCCGAAGAATAAACTATTGGCAGGTACTTATTATTGCGGTGTAACCGACAGCGAGATCGGAACGGTCCCTGCACATTATTTGATGGGTACAACGGGACAAAAAGCAACGCAATGGCGGCTTGATTATGCATATACTAAATATTATCAGTCAACTTACAGTAAAAGTGAATATGATAGTAAAACGCAAAAATGGATAACAGAGAATGCATATTTGTATGACTGCAACGGATTGATTGATGCTTTTGTTGGACAGGATAACAACGCGGCAGGTAACTATACAAACTGGTGTGGTATCAAAGACGATGAAGCACTTGAGTATATCACCGAAAAAGGTGAGCTTGCGGCGGGTGCTTGCGTTTTTAAGCGCAATTCAAGCGGAAGAATACACCATGTCGGTTATGTAGTCGGACAAAACGCAAACGGTGTTCCGCTTATTATTGAGGCAAAAAGTTTTGTAGATGGAATTATTATGTCAACCCTTAATGACGGTTGGAACGAATACGGCATTCCTAACAAAATACTTGTTTTCCCCGAAATCGAGAGAACGCGATTTAGAGTTACAAACCCGATGCAACGTGGCGAAAAATTTGAGATGATGCAGAGGGCATTGACAGCAAACGGATACGATGTCGGAAAGATTGATGGGAAATGGGGCCCGAAATCACAGGCGGGATTTGATGAAATGCTGTCGGTGAACGGTAAAATGGCAAAAGTAAAAGTACAAATAAACGGTGTAACCGTACTGAATGGAGAATACTAATATGAAACGTACTAAAGAAGAATTGCTTAAATCTTTGAAGGTTTTTATTGGGGAAGACGAAAGCGAAAATGCAATAGCTTTTCTTGAAGATTTTTCCGATTCTTTCGCCGATAATTCGGAAGAATTAGTAGAAATCACAAACAAGTACAATTCACTCAAGAAACGTTATAAAGAGCGTTTTTTCGGTGAAGGTGATGAAGGTGAAAACCTTGCGGAAGATGAAAACGAAGAGGAAAAAAAGGAAATTAAAATAAAAGATTTGTTTACGGAGGAATAAACACATGCCTACAAGACCTAAAAATTATGTATTGACGAATGTATCTAAAGATGTTATCAACGGAATTATAAACGAAGGTTTTTCAACAAACTATAAGAATTATATTCCGTTCACTGCAACAGATGCGGATTCTATCCGCGCAATTGGTAAAATCATTATGGATTCGCCCAATTTGCGCAATGCGTTCGCAACGGATCTTATTAACCGAATTATCCTTGTCACAGTAACAAGTGAAATGTACAATAACCCTTGGGAAAGTCTCAAAAAGGGTGTTTTGTCTTTGGGTGAAACGATTGAAGAGATTTTTGTTAATATTGCAAATGCGGAGCTTTATAACCCGAATATTTCAAGTGAAACGGTTTTTAAAAGGCGTATTCCCGATATTCGCGCCGCATTTCATGTTGTAAACTATCAAGTGAAGTATCCTGCTACAATTTCAAATGAAGATTTGTCAGCGGCGTTTACAAGCGAAAACGGCCTGTATTCACTCATTGAAAAAATATATGAATCTCTTGTAAGCGCAAGTAACTATGACGAATTTAATATTATGAAATATCTTATTGCGCTGAATATTGTAAACGGCAATATTAAGGCAATTTCAGTCCCTGCAATTTCGACAGATGCCAATGTTAAATCCGTTGTTACTCAAATTAAGGCAACTTCCAATAAAATGAAGTTTATGACGGCAGATTACAATATTGCGGGTGTAAAAACGCACTCACAGCATGTAAATCAAACTGTTATTGTTACCGCTGATTTTGATGCGGCAATGGATGTAAATGTTTTGGCGGCGGCCTTCAACATGGATAAAGCCGAGTTTTTGTCTAAGAGGCTTATGGTAGATTCGTTCGGCGATATTGATATAAACCGACTTGCACAGTGTGCGCCCGAAACATGCGAAAATATTACATATGACGCAAACGGAAATGTAACAAGCGCAAAGATTAAAGGAATTACAGATTCTCAGCTTGATGAGCTTGCGGAGATTCCCGCCGTCATTATCGATGATGATTTTATCCAGATATATGACCGACTAATTACAATGGAAGATATTCGGAATCCCGATGGGCTGTATACTAATGCATTCCTTCACTGTTGGAAAATTATAAGTGTTTCGCCTTTTGCGCCCGCCGCAACTTTCAGCGACAGCGTGGCGGCGGTTAACAGCGTTACCATTTCGCCCGCAAGTGCAACGGTCGTTCCGAATAGCGAAATATCGTTTAATGCGGTTGTAAGCGGAACAGGTTTCTTTAATAAAACTGTAAAATGGACGCTTAAGGGAGCGAATTCAAGTAAAACATTTGTTGACGTGCGCGGAACGGTATTTATCGGTGCAGATGAAACCGCAACAACGCTGTCACTTAATGCAAATTCAAACGAAAATCCTTCAAAGGTAGGTAGCGCAACAATTACTGTTCACAGGGGTTAATAAAATATTGTGAAGGGAGAAAAGGCGGGTAGTAGTTTACTATTGCCCGCCGTAAAACAATGTTAGCACCAAGCCCAAATTCAAAAATACAATTATTTAATAATATAAACATTGACATTAATTATGAACATACACTTTATTTTGCAAGTGTATCCGCTCAAAACTCATTTTTTGCGCAATGGGTAGTACACAGCGCGGATAAAGCAATATATGTTCGTGAAAACGGAAGGATCCGCTTGCCGTTTACAGCCGATACATTGATAGGTTGTAACTATTTACGTTATCAAAATACGGGTTATTTGAACCGTTGGTTTTACGCATTTATAAAGAACATATTTTATATAAATGACAATACTTGCGAAATAGAATTTGAAATAGATGTTATCCAGTCCTTTAAACTGTATTGTGAAATTCCTGCATGTTGGATTGAACGAAATCATGTTTATGAAGATTGGGTAGGTTCTAACCGTGTGGAGGAAAATATATCAATCGGCGAATACGTTGTTGATTCCGAAAGTAAAGCACCGTTCGGTAATTATTGGAGTGTTATAATGTATTCATCATTCGATCCGTCAAACTATGAAATTGCGGGCGGTGAATTGGTAAATGGGATATATAGTGCACTCAAGAGAACGGAAATCGGCAAAATAAGTATTGCAAAGGGAAAAGGCGAATGGATAGTTGATGCAAGGGACAAAATAAAAGATATTGTAACAAATCACGCTGATAAAGTAGATGGTGTAATATCAATTGCGCTGTCTCCGACTGAGTTAGAAGGCGAGTTAACAAATATTATCTGGGAAATACCGCGGAATCCGAAATTTTCTGTTGAAAACAAAAAACTGTACACTGCACCGTTTTATTGTCTTTATCTTTCAACGGGTTCGGAAGGTAAAATGTACGATTTTGATGACAGTACAACAGGCGATGGGATGGGCAGTATTAAATTTAATATTGAAAGTGACTTAGCACCAACACAAAGTGTAACCGCAATTCCGATGAATTATAAAGGGAGCGGCGATAATTATACGGAAATGTGTATTATGACGGGTTTTCCACAATGTGCGTGGGTAAGCGATTCATTTAAAACCTATCTTGCGCAAAATTCCGCTAATTTACTTTTATCCAGTGCCTTAGCAGTCGGTCAAATTGCGGGAGGTATTGCAATTGCGGGCGGATCTGGTGGAGCGGCATTGCCGATTGGCGGCGGTATGGTTGTAAGCGGTGCAACATCAGTCGGGCATATTTTAGCAGATATCGATAAAGCAAGCCGAATCCCTCCGAAAGTAAGCGGTAATATTACTGGTACTGCATTATACGCAATTCAGAATAAAACATTTCGCGCTTATATATTGCGGCCGCGTGATGATTATGTGAAAATTATCGATGATTATTTTACGCATTACGGTTATGCGATCCATAAGGTTGAAACTCCTGCAATACATAATAGGGAAAATTTTACTTTTATACAAACTAAAGGTTGCGTTGTTCGGGCCAGTGCAAATAACGAATATGACGCTTGCAATGCCGCCGCCAGAGCTAAAATTGCACAGATATTTGATAAAGGTATTACTTTTTGGGTTGATAATGCGAATGTTGGAAATTATAAAGTTCGCAATAAACCATTGGAATAACGGAGGTTTAAAGTGATACGAAATAGTATGAGTATAACACAGCGTTTCCGAAAAGAAGCTGAACGAGAAAATATTGAATCGTATAATTTTTGGTTCAACCGTATTACGGAAATTGCAATGGCGGGCATTAAATATGAGAATTTGCCGCCAGAAATTGATGCAAGATTTATTGAATTGATATTGTGTTTTGACGGAAAAGCACTCTTTTATTACGATGAAGACTTAGAACAGTTCGTTGTTCTTCAATTTTACAGTAGCTCAACCTTTGATATATACCGCGAGCCGTTTAAGCGAATAGCATTTTCGCCCGCTGTAAATTATCGTAATAAGAACCTAACTAATGAAAATTCGGTTATAATATGGAATAATTCGACACGCTCCAATGAAATTTTGGCTTTGCGTTCATATGCAAAACGTATTTCGGAATGTGAACGAATTATCGATGTTAATGTAAAAGGCCAAAAAACACCGAAAATTATATTGACAGAAGATAGTCAACGGCTCACAATGGAGAATCTTTTCCGACAGTATGATGGCAATATTCCCTTCATATTCGGCACAAAAGGGTTAAGTACTTTATCGGAAATAAATGTGCTTGATGTTACAACACCGTATATCGCCGATAAATTACAGATACTAAAACGACAAATAATAAGTGAGTGCTTAACATATTTCGGAATAGATAATGCCAACACTGATAAAAAGGAAAGGTTGGTATCCGATGAAGTTACAGCGAATTTCGGCGGCGTTGAGATCGCCCGCTTAACACGGCTGAAGGCACGCGAAGAGGCAGTAGCGAAAATTAATAAAATGTTTAACTTAAACATTAAAGTTAAGTTTGCCGAAATAGACCGAAAGAATGAAGAGGTTATAAAGAATGAGTAATTATACGTCACAATTACGTTATATTTGCGAAGTGCAAAGCGGATTCACGCCCGCCGAATTAAACGAAAAAACAATAGATGAAATTATTACAGCGGCGCAACCGAAAATATTTAATTTTAGGTATCCGATATATGATGAATCATACCGCAATGTTTTAGAACATGAAATACTTTTTCATTTTTACATGCGGGAAATCGGTGCTGAAACATACGGCCTGTTTAATTACTACCTTGCACGGAAACTCCGTGAAATTATGCCTTACTATAATCAACTTTATAAAAGTGCGTTACTTGAATTTAACCCACTGAACGATGTTGATTATACAGAGGAACACCACGGATCGCAAGGCGGCGAAAAAAATACTGTAAACAGCGGTAATTCATCTTCAACAATGAATGTGGAAAGCAGTCAAAATACAGTAGCCGACAATAATATAAGCCGAAATAACACTGAAAATCAAAATATCACTGACAATGGAAAAGCAACGAACACGGCAACAGCAACAGCGTCAACGACTGAAAATACAAACCGAAACACAAACGCTGAATCAAATATAAGCGGTATTGACACTGACGCATACAGCGACACACCACAAACAAGCGTGAGCGGCGTTAATGGTGTTAACGATAATTATTATTTAACAAATTATCGTAAAAAATCAAATAATACCGCAAATAATAGTGAATCAAGGGAAAACGGAACGAATACCGCCGAAACAACAAGTAATAATACAAGCAACGGAACAAATGAAAATAAGCGCAATTCCAGTACAACGCAAGATTTAAGTGAAGAAAATCACGGCGAAACGTACGGAAACGCAACAAGCCGAACCGAAAACACAGGCCGAACGACAGGTAACGAAACAGAAAACTTTAATAATACTGATGAATATATAAATCATGTTATTGGAAAACGAAATAGTGCAACATTTAGCGCAATGTTACTTGAGTTTAGAGAAACAATTATAAATATTAATAAAATGATATTCGATGAGCTTGAAGTATGTTTCATGAATATATATTAATTGGAGGTTTATATATGATTAATATAAAAGATAAAGAATTAGAAAAGGTTAATATTCCGCTTAATTCGGTTTATACTCCCGTCATTCCTTGCGTACTTGACGGTAATTTATCGTTTTTGGAAATGGTATGGAAACTATTGTATCACATAAATGTTATCGTTGACGGTGTAAACGCAAATCACGGGGATATTGAAGATCTTGCGCAAGCTATAAATGAGCTTGATGCAGATAAATTATCTGTTATGTGGGTTGAGCTTGATCTTACGGTAAAACCTATAAAAGCGAATAAAACTTTCGCTGAAATTGCGGAAGGAATGCGAAAGGGTATTGTGTTTCTTACAACTGGGAGAAATGAAAATAAATTAATTGCAATTCCTGTTACAGTAACTAATACTTTAATTCAATTTTATCATATTAATAGCAAAAATGCGGTATCATTTATAATTAAATCTGATGAAAGCGTTACTAAGTTAGATTATCAATTTGCCACAACGAACCTTTCAAGCGCATTTTATGCAGATGTGAGCTTTAATGAGGAAGTTTACTTTGCTAAACATAGCGAATTTGCCGAAACAACGAGATTTTATAAGTTAATTACCGCCGACAGTGGAATTACGGTACCAACAGCAACAGCGGCAAGCGGGCGCAAACTTGCGGCAAATTTAGAATATGTAGGAAATGTTTCCGAACAAACATTGGCGGCGGCGAAAACATATGCAGATACACAGGATACCGCAATGCTGACAGCGGCGAAGGAATATGCTGATAAGCAGGATACGGCGGTTCAAAAAGCGGCCACAATATATACTAATACTAAATGTGGCGAAACACTTGCGGCGGCGAAGGAATATACCGATACACAGGATGCGGCGGTTCAAAAAGCGGCCAAAATATATGCTGATACTAAATGCGGCGAAACACTTGCGGCGGCGAAAGCATATGCAGATACACAGGATGAAACGAACCTTGCAAGTGCAAAGGAATATACCGACAGTAAATTTGTACACGTATCAATTGTAAAAAATGCTGACGGAACACTTACGGCTGATAACACTTTTTCTACAATTTACCTTAATATAACAAGAGGTGCATTTGTTGATGTAAAGTATAGTTCTAAAAATAACCGTAATTCAATCTTTATCATGCGAAATACGATAATCACACCGACAAAATTAACTTTCGTCGGATATGATGAAAATGCAACACTTCATACATGCACAATTGACAGTGATAATAATATTGTATACACATAATATATTTTAGTAAATTGGCAAAAAACGGTTGCAAGATGAAATGATGTGTGCTATAATAGCATTGTGCAAAGGGAAAAAGTCTTTCAGCAAAAAATTTTTTCTTGCCTCCTTAGTTTTAAGATCGCAACGGGCCCGTAAGTTTAGCAGTTACGGGTCTGTTGCGTTTTATTGGGATTTACTTATTTAATCTATGTCTTTCATAGGCATCAATATTGCTCTTGAGAATGAATCTTGAATTTGCAGATATTTATAATCGCATCCAACATTCTCAATTAAACGAATTTTAATTGTATCCCCATCGAAATATGATAAAACCTCAAGCAATAATTTTCTATCAAACCTTGAAAATTTCGGATCATTGGTTCTATCCATGCAAATTAACTCATGATAATTGCAGGGTTTATTTAACACTTCAAAAGCGTTATCTTGTCTTAATTCATCTTGAACAGCGTTGCCGAAATTATCAATTTCAAACATAAGTCCCGCATTGATGTATAATTCATCATTACAGCGGTAAATTCCCGTTTCTGCATCGTTCGAAACAGCCGTTGAAATGTTCGATTCCAAAGCATACTTCCCTTGCACAAAGGTTACTTTTCCGCGCTCAATCTCAAAAAATGCCCCCGCTGAACCATATCTATCAATAGTGCCACGCTTAACTTTGCGGGCCTTAACAGCATTTTTTGAAATCAACCCCATGATTTTTGATTTATAAACTTTCATTTTACTTGTTCCTCCCGTATACTCTGTTAAAGTTTGTATGAATTGCAGTTTTCATTTCATCCCATTCCAATGACGATATTTTTATAAATTCGGCTTGCCAATGTGATTTTTCGTTGCGCCAAATCTCAATTGGTGCTGTATCACAGCCTTTCAGTTTGGCGAGTTTATATTTATTACCGTTGTAAAATGCAAACGGTACATAAACCCGAAAAACATGTTGTTTGTTTGTGTTGTTGAGCTTTACAGCAGATTTATACAAAACGGCGTTGTTAATTCCTGTTTTAGGTAGGATCTGCAAAATAGCATATTCCGCAGTTTCATAATCCTTATCGTGAATAACTTCACAAAAGTATTCCGAATTTTTATCCTGCCAAACAAGTAAAAATGTCAACGGCTTATCGGGTTTGCCGATTAAGTTAAGAGTTTTATTCATTCTATTATTCCTCCCGCAAAAAGTAATGCTACAACAGCTACCGCCGCACTTACAATTGTACAAAATAACATTTTTATGTTGTTATCTTCCGATGTTATCGCGGTATACATACACATACCGCACATAACAAAGGCTAACAAAGCAATAAAGATATACAAAATGAATTTCATGGTTTTACCTCCAAGTTACATTCTTCCAGCAACCATAACGGGCGGTAGTCCCCGACACGTTATCATAGCAATTCAGCCTTTTACTCCATTTGTAAGGATATAGCAATTTCGGGCTAAAAGGATCTCCATACCTTAAGCCTTTTATCAATCTTCCGTTTTCCACATAAAACGAAAAAGTTTCTGTTGCAGTGTGCCAACCGTCTTTATAAATGTTGCATTTCATTTTGTTTCAGACCTCCCGCTGATATAATTTAATATTCAAGCACTTCATCATAGGAAATTTTCCTGTTATTAAACACAAACTTAACAGAACGCCAAAGATTGTTATCCAAATCCAAATATTCGCCGCCTAAATGCTCAGCAAGAGCGGTAAGGCAACAAAAGATTTTTCCATCAAAGACAAAAGCTATGCCGTTGTCATGGAAATGATTATTGATAATGCGTAGTTCGACTATCATTTTTTTCTCCCTCCCCGTATATCCAGATAGGACAGCTTATCTTTTATTTCAGACTTCCCGCTGAACATCAATCATGTACTGTAATTGTTTTGCATATGCGGCACATTCTTCAATCTCAATTTGCGCAAGTGCCTTGCATACCGCATTAACAATGCGGCGGTGTAATTTTTGGTTGTCGGTGACAAGCCAGCGAGTTTCATGCCAGTATGTCATACCTTTAAACATTGAGGATTTTGTAAACTCATTGTAATGGTTAATACCTGCTATGATATTATATTTCACCATATCAAGGTTTGCGCCGTTCGCAACTTCACGGTTGATAATTTCATCAATCACACCATTTTGATTGAGTTTCTTGTAAGCTGTTTTGTAGTCCATAGCATTTTACCTTTCGTACGTTTTACGGCCGCCGCCCGAATTGTGGTTGGTTTCCCTTGACCACGCCTATAGTATAGCATGTTTGGAACGGCAATGCAATAGGGTTAGAAAAATATATAAGGAATGAAGGATAGTATAATGTGTTTGTTGTATTGAGTTTTTTCTATTGTGGATTGGAAGAGTAGTATATATCTTTAAAATTGTTTGATATATAATTGGTATGTATTAAACTATGATATTGTTATGATATTAAGAAGATGAAATATATTTTGATTTATTATTCTATGGTATTGTTATAAATTGAATGAGATTAAATATATTTTACGGATAGGATTATATATTTTTTATAAAGTAATTTGTAGTATTATGTTGTATGTGTTTTATAAATTGATTACGATAGAATATATTGTTGTGGATAGGTTGTATATATTATTACATTTTATTGGGGAAGATTATATATAAAAAAAGGGAATCC
>CDYU01018727.1_pt1 | contig 15494 bp, 9 predicted proteins | sample 480701 | NCBI WGS metagenome assembly CDYU01 (sample SAMEA3182105, study PRJEB8094) | gut metagenome | biome: human; feature: gut; material: Stool; isolation source: human stools | place: Canada | collected 2013-02-26 | reverse complement strand
TCCGTCACGACGATGCGCGTCAGGCGGTCCATCGCGTCATAGCCGTAGTATTCGGCAGTCACGAGCGTTTCGCCCGTTATCGCGCCGTTCTCCAGCGTGAGTGACTTCTTCTCTATCTTACTTATCTGCCCGCGGGAGTCGTAGGTATAGGCGTATCCCGTGCCGGTGTTATCGGAGAGGTTCGTGTACCGCCGGAGCAGATCGTCCGTCTGCGCGTCGTAGTCGTATTTCCACCACAGCCCGTTGCCGTACAGCTGCTGCGCCAGCGTCCATGCGCCGGAATTGTAGTCGTTCGAGACCAGCGTCCATGTGTCGCCTATCTTTACCGCCGTCGAAAGGCCCGCCACACCATACGAGAAATTGTAGGTTGTCGCTCCGTCGCCGCCGCTGTGCGAGAGCGACGTGAGATAATCGTCCGCATACACGCTCGAGACGCTGCTGCCGTCCGCGCCGGTAACGCCCGTCTGCCGCCGCATCGAATCGTAGCTGTAGCTCGTTACGGCGTTTTTGGCGTCTGTTACGGCGGTCACTATGGAACGATCCGTGTCGTTCGTGTAGGTGACGGTGTTCCGGTCGCCGCCGGTCGTGGAGGCGAGCATGTTTCCGTCCGCGGTGTAGGTGCTGTCCGAACGGATCGCCGCGCCCGTGTCGTTCTGCGGCCGGATCGTCACGCTCGTGCTGTTGCCGTAGGCGTCGTACCCGTAGTCCGTCTGCAAGCCGGTGGCCGTAATCGAGCGTGTCAGCTGGTGGTTATCGTTATAGGTATACGAATACTGCCCGCCGCCCGGCATCGTGATCGTCGCCACATCGCTCGTACCCTCGACGTAGGTATACGTGGTCGTCGTGCCGTCCGGATTCTTTACGGACGTGAGATTGCCGTCATCGTCGTAGGTATACACATAGTCGAACGGTTCGCGGAAGAGCTGCGCGCCGTCGAACCACGCTTCGTTCCCGTTGTTCTCATAGACGAACGCATATTCCACGCTCGTATAGTCGCCGGTGGCAGTGAGCTTACCGGAGAGGAACTGCCAGTAATGCACGTCCTCATTCACGGGGACGTAGCTCGTTCCAGCGGCGGTCGTGCCGTTATAGAGCGTTACCGCAATGCCCGCCCGGCGCGGGTAGTCCGTCCGGGTCTCCATGGACGCGCTGTCCAGAGGAACGGTCGCCGCCTTCGCCCAGCCGCCGAACGTGAAGATATCCCCCGCCGTGCCGGAGACCGTCACCGTCTGCGTATACCGCTTCGAGACCATCCCCTTGCCCGTCAGGTGCAGCGCGTTCGTATCCAGTCCGCCGCGAGTCTCCCCTGCGGCGTTTTCCACGTTCACCGCTCCGTCTGTGCCGCTTGTTGCCGTGCCGGTCCATGTGCCGGAGATGTCTGCGGAGATGTCGCCGTTCGAGAGGAGGTTGACGTGGTCCACGAGCGAGATCGTCTCGGACGTGTCCCCGATCTGCACCGTTACGGACGTGGTGTCCCCTGTCCGGTACGCGCTCTGGAGGCGGGAGCTCGAAAGCAGCTGGTTGGCGCGATTCGAGGCGCTTTCGTCCTGTGCGTACCGCCCATACAGCGCCTGTCCCGCGCTGTTGTACACCGCCGTCGTGTTGCCGAAGTTGTTGAACTGGTAGATGACGTACCGCCCGAGGTTGTCCGTCACCTTCGTCGTGTTGTCGCCGTAGGCGAATGTGAGAGACGTTACGCTCGTGTTTTTGGACGTATACGAAAGCGCCGTCGTGCGCGCGGGGCTGGCGGACGAGCACGAGACGGAGAGCGTATCGCGGCTGCCGTCCGCGTTCTCGATGTCCGAGGCGGAGGTCATGATGTGCGCGCCGTCCCAAGCGTACGTTACGCTCTCCCCGTCATGATAGGTGACGGAGGCGAGGTCGCCCGCCGCGGTATACGCATACGTCACCGTCTCGATGGCGTCCGAACCCGCGCCGGTATAGGTGAGCTGCGTGAGGCGGCCGTCTGCGTAGGTGAAGGCATAGTGCCGCCCCGCGCCGTCCGTGAGGGCCGTAACGCGGCTGCCGTCCGACGTGATGCTTATGGCGTTCCCGTAGGCGTCCTTTACGGCGGTGAGCTGTCCCGCGGACGAGAACTCCATGGTGTTGCTCTTCTTGTCCGTGATGGTGTATCCGCTGTCGGAGACCGTCAGGGTATACCCGTACCCCAGCTCGTCCTTCCATACGCCGTTCGCGGAGACAAAGTACTTCTCCGTGCCGTCCCCGTCCGTCCAGCGGTAATAGCTCGTGCCGGAGACGGTGCATGCCTCGATGCTCTGCGCGTAGTTGCTGCGCCAGCCGTAGCCGTATCCAATATCATTTGCTCTGGCGGCGAGACTGTAGCAGAAGCCCGGCGCGGCGCTCATCCGGCTGCCGCCGTAGCTCATGTCCGTGCGGCTGAGAAGGTAGTTGCCCGAGAAGTCCTGCACATACGCCGTGCCCGCACGGCCGAGGCTCTGGGACGTGTAGTCCCAGCACTCTTCGAGGCCGCTCGTGTTGATGTAGAAGATCTCCAGCTTGGGATAGCGGTTGTTGCCGCTGTTTTCCTTTGCGTAGTAGTAATACCAGCAGTAGGTGCTCTCGTCCATGGACTTTATCATAAGTCCGTTGTTGAGCTCTCCGGCGTACCACCCGCGCGCCGCGCGGGTGATGTCGAAGATGTTATAGCCCATGCGCCGGTTGTTGTTGAGCTTGAAGTCGAGCGCCGTCTCGTCGCAGGCGGGCTGATTGTTCCAGGAGATTTCCGTATAGTCGAGCCGTTCGGCGGCGGAGACCGGATAGATGCTGCTCTCGAGCGTGCCGGGGACCTTGGAGCTGAACTCGCAGTAATAGTGCAGCTTGGCGCTTATAATGACGTCCGAGCTGCCGATGGAGGGCAGGTCATTGATGCGGATGAACGTGCGGCAGGTGCCGCTCGTTCCGGCGTTGCCGACGATAAGATTATTCGTATAGGGATAAGAGTAGCGCGCTCCGGCAGTAGTGACATAGCAGTCCTCGAAGCTGGAGGTGCTGAGCATGGTATAGATCGTGGGGTCGAGCGTCACGGGCCAGCTGCGCACAGAGTCGGAAAGCCAGTCATGGTCCGGGCGGCAGACCATGGCATATTCGCCGGTGTTTAGCGTATACAGCTCGACCGCGACATTGCCGATGAGCCCGTCCGCGTCGTAGAGGTACGAGGGCGGGATATAGAAGATGATCTCGCCGTTCTCGTCCGTGAAGTCGATGCTGCCGTCCTCGTGGAGCTTGGGCGTGAGTCCCGGCGCCGCGATGGTGGAGGAGTAGACCTCCGACGTAGAAGCGAGGCTTTGGAGGATATAGCTTTCTTTGAGAGAGTTGCTCTGGAGGTCGTAACGGATGTCTGCGCCGCCGTATACGCCCGCATAGGTGACGCTGCTTTCGGTATGCACGGCGGTCATGCGAGCATTCGCGCCCGCGGGCGTTTCCGGTGCGGACGACACCGCGGACGACGACGACGCGCCGTCCGGACGGAAGTACAGGGTATATCCGCGGTGCGTCACGGCGATGCGGTTCGTATCCGTGAGCGACGTGGGGAACGTCACGGAGAGCGCTCCCGCGGCGTTGCGCAGCGCCGGTTCGGTGATATCCAGCGTTTCGCTGTAGTCCAGCGCTGCGTCCACGGAAGCCGTTCCGGCAGCGTCCGTAATGCCGCCGCCCTGCTCCTCGCTCACGACCGCGCCGGTCGGCACGCCCGCATGCGCGGCCACGGTATACGAGGCCGTGGTCTCGTTCAGGCGGTTGTCGATGTCCTGCCACGCGCCGTTCTCCTCGTAGTGCACGGCGCTGGGGTACACGACCGCCATTTTGGCCCCGTTTTCCAACGTATACTGTTTCGTGAACTCCTCGCGCAGGGAGGTATCTTCCCCGAGCACGGCGATCTCGTCCGCCGCCACGGCGTCCGACATATCCACCGGCTGGAAGCTTTCGTTCGTATAGGAGGCATCCCCATCCGCCGCCAATGCCGTTACCGGCAAAAGCTGGAACAGGAAAACCACCGAAAGAAACAGGCACAGGGCTTTTTTCAGACGAGACATGGTTTGTCCCCCTTGATACAAAAATGACACAATGTCGCAGATCGATAAAATTGCATAATTTCATCGGGTTTACGGACTTCGTGTCTGGGAAAATTATATATACTCAGAAAGGAAAATGCAAGAAAAAGTTATCTAATCCTGCATAAGCGCCGACGAAAAAAGGAACGCCTTTTGCTTTCGCAAAAGGCGTTCCTTTTTGGCGGAGAAGCCGGGATTTGAACCCGGGCTCGGCTCATCACCGACTACTCCCTTAGCAGGGGAGCCCCTTCGGCCACTTGGGTACTTCTCCAAACCGCTCGAGTATCATATCACAGGGTATGCGGCCTTGTCAATGCAAAAAATCAGTCCAGCACGGATTTTACGGCGGAAAGCACGTCCGCGGCGACCTCCTCGGGCGTGCGGGCAGCGTTCACGATGCAGATCCTGTCCCGGTGCTCCAGCCGCCGGAAGATCTCATAATACCGCCGGCGCACGGCGAGCAGGGAATTTTCGTTCTCGTAGATCTCGCGGTAAGACCGCCCCTGCTCCATGCGGCGCAGGCACTCCTCGTCGTCCAAATCAAGAAACACGCAGAGGTCGGGCTTTCGGATCTCCGGGCAGTCGATATTGATACGGAACACCCATTCCGGGTCGGTCACGGTGCCCTGGTAGGCGAGCGAGGAATAGTAATACCGGTCGCAGAGGACAACGCGCCCCTCCGAGAGGAGCTTTCCGATGCCGTTGATGGGGTTTACGTTGTGCGCCACGCGGTCGGCCATGAAGAGCGCCGCGATCTCCGCGCCGGTGCGCGGCGTGAAGCCGGAGAGCGCGTCGCGCGCGAGCCCGCCGGTCGTGCTCGCTGTCGGCTCCGCGGTCTCCGCCACGGCATAGCCGAGAGCGCGCAGATTCTTTGCGAGCGCTGTCAGCTGCGTGGTTTTTCCCGAGCCGTCCAGCCCTTCGATGACGATAAATTTTCCGTTCATGGCAGTTCCTCCCGCCGCGAGGCGCGATTTGTTCGCAGATATTATAGCAAAGCTCTTTTCTCGCGGCAAGAAAAATGATATAATATATTTTGTATTATTGTCTTTATGGAGCGAATGCATGACAGAAACCGCTTTTTTACAATACACCGGGTATGTGCTCGCGTTTTTCGCTGTTTGGATCGTGGCACGCTGCGCGCGCTCGATGCTGAGCGAAAGGTATGTGCCGGAGGTATGGGGCTATTTGGAGCTGCCGGACGGCACGTCGCGCGCGATCGAGCACTGGGAGTGCATTCTCGGCCGGGCGAAGGCCTCGGACATCGTGCTCACCGGCGAGGGGATCGAGCGCAGCCACGCCGCCATCCAGCGCTCCGGCGCGGGCGAGTGGACGCTCTCCGCGCTCGACGGCGGCAGGGGCGTCTGGCTGAACGGCAAGGCCGTCACGGGCGACGCGCCGCTCCGCGGCGGCGATACGCTCAAGCTTGGCGAAATGGAGCTGCACTTTCTCGCGCTGGACGACGCGCAGCGCGCCACATTGCAGCGCAAGCGCCCCCTGACCGGGCACAAGGTGCAGCCGGCGGTGACGCTTCTTCTGCTCGTATGCTTCCAGCTCGTGCTGCTCTTCCAGTTTTTCTTCACGACGGACGGCGCGGCGCTCGCCTACATCGTGCTCTCGTTCGGACTGCTCATTGCCATGGAATGGTTCTGCTATTTTGTGATGCGCAGCATTTCCGTGCGCGGGTTTGAACCGGAGACGCTCGCGTTTTTCCTCACGAGCGTCGGCTTTTCCGTCGTCGGGTCCTCCGCGCCGGATGGCATGGGGCGGCACTGTCTCCTGTTTCTCGCGGCGCTCGCGCTTTTCTTTGCGCTCGGCGTGTGGCTGCGGGATCTGCACCGGGTGCGCGCGATGCGCTGGCCGATGGCTTTTGCCGCGCTCGGCTTTCTCGCGCTCAATCTGCTGCTGAGCGAAACGATCTGGGGCGCAAAAAACTGGCTGAGCATTGCCGGGCAGACGCTCCAGCCCTCGGAATTTGTCAAGATTGCTTACGTCTACGCGGGCGCGGCGACGCTCGACCGTCTGTTCCGGCGGCGCAACCTTATCCTGTTTATCGCCTTCTCCGCCGTGTGCGTGGGCGCGCTGGCGCTCATGGGCGATTTCGGCACGGCGCTCGTTTTCTTCGTGTGCTTTCTCGTTATATCCTTCATGCGCTCCGGGAGCTTTGCCACGCTCTTTCTCGCCATCGGCGGCGCGGCGCTCGCGGTGATGCTCGTTCTGACCGTGAAGCCGTATGTGGCGCAGCGGTTCGCCACCTGGGGCCATGCGTGGGAGGATCCTCTCAACACCGGCTTTCAGCAGGTGCGCACCATGTCCGCGACGGCCGCAGGCGGTCTCTTTGGCCGCGGCGCGGGAGCGGGCTGGCTCAAAAACATATTCGCCGCGAACACCGACATGGTGTTCGGCGTCGTGTGCGAAGAGCTGGGGCTCATCGTCGCGCTGTGCTGCGTGCTCTCGCTGCTGCTGCTCGCGGTGTTCTCCGTGCGCAGCGCGGCGGCGGGGCGCTCTTCCTATTACGTCATCGCCTCCTGCGCCACGGTCACGATCTTCATGGCGCAGCTCGCGCTCAATGTGTTCGGCTCGCTCGATCTGCTGCCGTTCACGGGCGTGACGTTCCCGTTCGTATCGAAGGGCGGGTCAAGCCTCATCTCCTGCTGGGGCATGCTCGCGTATATCAAGGCCGGAGACACGCGCTCCGGCGGCAGCTTTGCGCTGCGCACGAGCTTTGAGAACGCCCGCCGCGGAAAAAAGAAAAAGGAGGCGGTGAAATGAAACGCATTGAACACCGCTCCGCCATCGCGCTGCTGCTTGCGGCGGCGCTGGCGCTCGGCATGGGCTTTTTTGTCGTCCGGCTGGCTCTCTACGGCGGCGACTGGGCATCCTACAGCGCCAATCGGCACATTTACCAAAACGGCGTGCTCAAAAGCAGCACATTGACCGACCGCAACGGCGTCATTCTCGCGCAGACCGAAAATGGCGCGTGGCGCTACGCGGACGATCCTGCCGTGCGGCTTTCCTCCGTTCACGCCGTCGGCGATTACCGCGGATACATCAGCGGCGCGATCTCCGCGTTTGCCGATGAGCTTGCGGGCTACTCGTTTGTTTACGGCACGCCCGGCGGCGGCACAGAAGTCGCGCTCTCGCTCGACACACGGCTGCAGACCGCCGCGTGGGACGCGCTCGCGGGACGCCGCGGCGCGGTGCTCGTGATGAACTACGAGACCGGCGAGATTTTAACGATGGTCTCCTCCCCTTCCTACGATCCGAACGGCGAGGCCGACACGAGCATCGACGGCCTTTTCATCAACCGCTGCACGCTCGGCACGTTCACGCCGGGCTCGGTATTCAAGCTCGTGACGCTCATCGCCGCGGTGGAGAACCTCCCCGATCTCACCGAACAAACGTTCACCTGCAATCAGTATCTCGATCTCCCCGGCGGGACGGTCGTATGCACGGGCTGGCACGGCCCGCAGACGATCGAGCAGGCGCTCGCAAATTCCTGCAACTGCGCGTTTGGGGAGCTTTCGCTTGAGCTTGGCAGCGAGACGATCGTGAAAACGGCGCAGCGGCTCGGCGTAGCCGGGTCACTCACGCTCGACGGCGCGGCCACGGCCTCCGGCAAGATCGAAACCGCCGAAGCGGGCAGCAGCGACGAGGCGTGGCTCGGCATCGGGCAGTACACCGATCTTGTGACGCCGTATTCGATGCTGCGGCTGTGCGCCGCCATTGCAAACGGCGGCGCCGCCGTTACGCCGACGCTCGCCTATGGCGGCGTGGGCGGCGGCACGGTGCTCATGGACACGGAGACAGCGGAGTATACCGGCGAGTGCATGAGCTACGACGTGGCCTACGGCTATGGCCGCGACCGGTTTCCGGGGCTGGATCTCTGTGCCAAGAGCGGCACGGCGGAGGTCGGCGACGGCACGACGCACGCCTGGTTCGTCGGGTATCTGCGCACCGGCGCGCCGGTGGCATTTGCGGTGATGCTCGAGCACGGCGGCGGCGGACTGCTGCAGGCCGGGGGCGTCGCCAATTCCGTATTACAGACTGTAATGGAGTATTATTCCGATGATTGATATTTCCGTCCGGGACCTCACGAAGGCGTTTGAGGTCAACAACAACATTCTCGACGGGCTGACGTTTCAGGTACAGCACGGCGAGCGCGTTGGCATTCTCGGCCGCAACGGTACGGGAAAAACGACGCTTTTCCGCTTGATGGTCGGCGAGCTCACCGAGGACAAGGGCGAGATCGACATTGCCCGCGGCAAGCGGCTGGGGCTTGTTTCGCAGATCCCGCACTACCCGGCGGGCTACACCGTGGAGGACGTGCTCGCCACAGCGGAGGAGCGGCTCAACGCGATGCAGGCGCGGATGCGAAAGCTTGAAGAGCTCATGGCGGTATCAAGCGACCGCGCGCTGCTCTCGGAATACGACGAGCTTCTCTCGCGCTTTGAAATGCTCGGCGGGTACGATGCCGAGGTGCGCCGCAGCAAGGTCGCCAACGGTCTTGACATCCCTCCCGCCATGCGCGGGCAGCTTTTCGACTCGCTCTCCGGCGGCGAGAAAACGCGCGTCAACTTAGCGCGCCTCATTCTGGAGGACACCGACATTCTCCTGCTCGACGAGCCGACGAACCATCTCGACATGCACGCGACCGAGTGGCTGGAGGACTATCTGCTCCATTTCAAGGGGACGGTGCTCGCCATATCGCACGACCGCTGGTTTCTCGACAAGGTCGCGCAGCGGATCATTGAGATCGTCAACGGCAAGGCGGAGTTTTATAACGGCAACTATACGTTCTATGCCGAGGAAAAGCAGCGCCGGTACGAGGAGCTGCGCAAGCAGTACGAGAAGAACCAGAAGGAGATCGCACACCTGCAAAAAGCGGCGGACGATCTGCATCTGTGGGCGTTCATGGGCGCGGACAAGCTGCACAAGCGCGCGTTCTCCATGGAAAAGCGCATCGCGCGGCTCCAGACCGCCGAAAGGCCGCGCGAGGACAAAAAGCTCTCCGTCCGCTTCCGGCAGAAGGAATTTTTCGGCGACGAGGTGCTTGTGCTCGAGGACGTGGCGAAGTCCTACGGCGAGAAGAAGCTCTTCTCCGGCATCGACGAGCTCATAGAGCCGGGCGAGCGCATCGCGCTCATCGGCGACAACGGTACGGGCAAGTCCACGCTGCTCCGCTGCATCACCGGTGAGGAAACGCCGGACCGCGGCTGGATCCATCTCGGCCCCGCGGTAAAGAGCGCGTACCTGCCGCAGCTCGTGCGGTTTGACGATCCCTCGCGCAATATGGTGGACACGATGCTCTGGGAGGCGAAGTGCGATCCGCAGACGGCGCGAAACCGTCTCGCGGCGTTCGGCTTCCGGGGCGAGGATGTGTTCAAGACCGTTTCGGTGCTCTCCGGCGGCGAGCAGAGCCGTCTGCGGCTCTGCATTCTCATGCGGGACGACATCAACTTTCTCATGCTCGACGAGCCGACGAACCATCTCGATCTTCTCTCGCGCGAGTGGATGGAGGACGCGCTCATGGACTACAGCGAGGCGCTGCTCTTCGTGAGCCACGACCGCTGGTTCATCGAGAAGTTTGCCACGCGCATCTGGTGTCTGCACGACGGGCAGATCGAGGACTACCGCGGCGGCTTTGCCGAGTGGCGCGAATATAAAGCGCGGCAGGAAGCGCTCCAGCCGCCGGCAAAGGCCGCAAAGAGCGCCGCGCGCGAGGAGAAGCCCAAGAAAAAGACCGAGCCGAACCGCGACCGCCGCCGCCAGAAGATCGAGCGTGACATTGAGCGCGCCGAGGCGTCGCTGCGCGATATCGAGGCCGAAATGGAGAAAAACGCCTCCGATTACCAGAAGCTGCTCGAGCTCGGCGCGCAGAAAGACGCCGCCGAGGAATCGCTCGGGACGCTTTACGCCGAGTGGGAAACGCTCGCGGAATAATCTACGAAAGGAGAGAAGAACGTGCCGGAGCTGTCTACGGATGTCCGTTACATAAAAGGCGTCGGCGAGCAGAGAGCGAAGGCTCTCGCGCGTCTCGGCGTGCGCACGCTCGGCGATCTTCTCAACTATTTCCCGCGCGCCTATGAGGACCGCACCGCCGTGCGGCCCATCGCCGAGCTTGCCTTGGACGAAACGGCGTGCGTGCGCGCCATGGTCGCAGCGGAGCCGCGCCTCACGCGCGTCCGGCGCGGGCTCGATCTCGTGAAGCTGCGCATTGTGGACGAGAGCGGCAGCGCGGATGTGACATTCTTCAACCAGAGCTATGTCCGCGACCAGCTTGTTCCGGGCGAAAGCTATGTCTTTTACGGCAAGGCGGGCGGGAATCTGCTGCGCAAGACGTTCACAAACCCCGTTTTTGAGCGGGAGGACCGCGCGGGCACCGTCACGGGGCGGATACTGCCGCTCTACCGGCTGACGCACGGGATATCGAATAAGCTCGTCGTGAGCGCCGTGGAGTGCGCGCTCGATGCCTGCGGCGATATGCTGCCGGAGCTTCTGCCCGCGGAGATCACCGAACAGTATGCATTGCCGAAGGTCGGCTTTGCGTACCGGAACGTGCATTTTCCTCCGGATTGGGAAACGCTCGCGCTTGCGCGACGGCGGCTGACATTTGAAGAATTTTTCGTTCTCTCCTGCGCCACGCAGCGGCTGCGCGCGCAGCGCGAGAGTGTGCCCGGCGAGCGTATCCCGACGCCGGACGTTAAAGAGTTTTATGCCGCTCTCCCCTTTTCGCCGACGAGAGCGCAGCGGCGCGCCGCGGACGAGGCGCTGCGCGATATGGCGTCCGGCAAGCGGATGTCGCGCCTTTTGCAGGGCGATGTCGGCAGCGGCAAAACGCTTGTCGCGGCGGCGCTTTTGTGGGCGGCACAGCGGGCCGGATACCAGAGCGCTTTTATGGCGCCGACGGAGATTCTGGCGCAGCAGCATGTAAAAACCCTGCAGGGCTTTCTCGCGCCGTTCGGCATCCGCGTATGCCTTCTGACCGGCTCGATGAAGGCAAAGGAAAAAAGCGCGGTCAAAGCCGCGCTGGAGGAGGGCGTGTGCGATGTCGCCGTCGGCACGCACGCCCTGCTCACGGAGGACGTGCGCTTTCACAATCTCGGTCTTGCCGTCACGGACGAGCAGCACCGCTTCGGCGTGGAGCAGCGCGGCGCGCTCGGCGAAAAGGGCGCGCAGCCGCACATTCTCGTCATGTCCGCCACGCCCATCCCGCGCACGCTCGCGCTGATGATCTACGGCGATCTCGACGTTTCCGTGCTCGACGAGCTGCCGCCGGGACGCCAAACGGTGGACACCTTTGCCGTAACGGAAAGCTACCGCGCCCGCCTGAACGGGTTTATCCGCAAGCAGGTCGAAGAGGGCCATCAGGTGTTCGTTGTCTGTCCGAAGGTAGAGGACGGCGAGGAGGGCGAGAGCAAGCTCAAGTCGGCCTCGGAGCACGCCGAGGAGCTGCAAAAGCTCTTTCCCGATCTTACCGTCGCGTGTGTCCACGGGCGGATGAAGCCGAAGGAAAAGGAAGCGGTCATGGCCGCCTTTGCCGCCGGAGAGACGGACATTCTTGTTTCCACGACGGTCGTGGAGGTCGGCGTAGACGTGCCGAACGCTACGCTCATGGTCGTGGAAAACGCCGAGCGGTTCGGGCTATCGCAGCTCCACCAGCTGCGCGGACGCGTCGGGCGCGGCAAGGCGAAGAGCTACTGCGTACTTGTGTCCGATACGCCGACGGAAGAGTCCAGAGAGCGGCTGCGCGTGCTCACGCGCACGAACAACGGCTTTGAGATCGCGCAGGCCGATCTGGAGCTGCGCGGCCCCGGTGACTTTTTCGGCTCGCGCCAGCACGGTCTGCCGGAAATGCACGTCAAGGACCTTCTCGGCAGCATGGACATGCTGCACGAGGCGCAGTCCGCCGCCGAAGCGCTCTGCCGGAAAGATCCGGCGCTTGCGGGCGAGGAGCTTGCCCCGCTCCGAAGCCGCATTGCCGAGCTTTTCACCGCCAACGAAGGAACATGGAATTAAACCCCGTATTATAAATAAACAGAAGGAGGATTCCCCATGTACTGCCGATTCTGCGGAAAACAGATCCCCGACCAGGCGAAATTCTGTCCCGAATGCGGCGCCGATCTTGCCCCTGCTCCCTCCGCCGCGCCGCCGGAAGGCACTCCGTCCTTCCCTGCCGCGCCGGTGGATATCGTCATGGGTGTTGTCTGTCTTGCGCTCGCCGTGTACGCAGTGGTCGTGCAGAGAGCGCTGGCAAAGTTTCGCGCCAAGGGTCCGATGATGTATTATCTGATGTACATCGTCAATACCGCGGCAACGGTGCTCTATCTGCTCATCGCAAGCATCATTATCGGCCAGTCGGCCTTTACCGCCGAAGTCGCCGGGAGCATCATCGGTTCGCTCGTCATGCTCTTTGTCAATATTCCGTATTTCAACAACCGCAAACATCTTTTTGTGAATCCGTGACCGCCTTTCCGCGGGAGGTTTTTCCGCCATGACCAGATTTGTTTCCGCGCTGCGCCGCGCGCCGCATCTTCGCATCACCGGCGAGCGCCAACGGCTTCTTGCTTCCTTTGCCGCCGTTTTTCTCTTCGGCCTGCTCGCGCACGGCTATGCGTTCACCAATTTTACCGTCAGCCACGACTCGCTCAACGAGATGTTCCTTTCCGGTGATATCCGCTATGCCGCCGGTTCGGTGGCAGACTGGAAAATATCGCTCGGCCGGTTTCTCTATCCGGCGTACCGCGCCGTGTTCAGCGGCGGTGCCGGTACGCCGTGGCTCTCCGGCGTTCTCTCGCTCGTGTGGGTATCGCTTTCGGTGTATCTCGTTTCGCGGCTGTTCTCCGTGGACAACGCGCTGCTCCTTGCCGTGATCGGCGCTCTTTTCGTGACCAATGTGTCATATTCGGCGCTGGCGGCAACGTACATCTACGATCTGGACGGCGATATGCTCGCCATGCTGCTCGCCGTGTGCGCGGCATATCTCCTTCTCCGCGGTACGCTCCGGCGCAGGGCGCTCGCCGTTATCCCCATTGTCGGCTCGCTCGCGCTCTATCAGGCGATGATCTCGGTCACGGTCTCGCTTGTCATGATCGCCTGTATTCTGCGGCTTCTGGAGAGCGAGAGCGCGAAAGCGGTATTTTTCGACGGGCTCAAAGCCGTCGGCATCCTTTTTATCGGCGGGGCCGCGTACTATATTCTCGTCCGCGCCGTGTGCAGCGCATCGGGCGTCGCGCTCGACGGCGGGTACAACAGCCTTTTGAGTCTCGGCCGGATGACGCCCGACCTTCTGCCGGAAGCCATCCGATCGACCTATGACACATGGGCACGCAGCACCGTGCGGCAGCCGGTCTTCGTTCCTCTGCCGGCCACGCGCGCGGGGCATCTTCTGCTCGCCGTTCTCACGCTGGCGGCGGCAGCACGCTTTCTCCTCCGGAAACGGCTCCCCGCGTCCAATCTTCTCCTTGCGCTCGTTCTTGCCGCGCTTTTGCCGATGGGCATGAATCTTTCCAACTTTCTCGGCTACGCCGGGATGGAGGCGCACGATCTGATGAAGTACGCCTTCTGTCTGGTGTATGTCTTCGATATCCTGCTGCTGCGGCAGTGCCTGCAAAGTTTGCCGGAAAGCCGGGTATTCTCCGGCTGCGCCGCCGTCTCTCTTGCGCTGATCGCCGCGCTCATCTGGGGAAATATCCTGACGGCAAACGCGCTCTATCTCAAAAAAGACCTTGAGCGGCAGGCCACGCTTTCCCGCATGACGGAGCTCTGCCTCCGTCTGGACCAGACCGAGGGGTATGTCCCCGGAGAAACGCCGGTCGTGTTTATCGGTCTGCCGTCCTGCGATACGCCCGAAGCGCTCGGCAGCGTATCGCAGATCACCGGCGCGTGGGTGAAAAGCACGGTGGGCGGCGGGTATTACGCCGCGTATTTTTCGTACATTCTTCAGACCCCGGTCCGCATCGGCAGCGAATCGGAGCTCCCCGAGGGAGCGCAGACGGACGCAATGCCGCCGTTTCCCGCGGAGGGCAGCATTTGCCGGGCGGGCGATATGCTCATCGTCCGGATGGGATAAAAAAAGCACAGCGGCCGGCATCAACACGTCGGCCGCTGTGCTTTATTGTCTTTACATCCATGCGCTGTGGGATACGAGATAGAGGTAGGCGTCCACCAGCTCGTCCACGCTCGCCGTGCGGGGGCTTTCCAGCCAGTGCTTCACCGTGGACACGAGGCAGATGGCGCTGAAGCGCGCCACCGTTTTTTCCGAGAGCAGTCCCGCATACCCCGCGGCGGGCGTGAGCGCGGCGTTTTCCAAAAGCAGACGCTGCACCGCGTCGGTGAACGAATCCTCAAAGCCGTTCTGCCCTGTGACGGTGAACGCCTTGCGGTAAAAGGCGGCATCCTCCACGAGCCCGGCAAAGATCGTGCGCAGCGCGCCGACCCCGTCGCCGCGGCGCAGCGGCTCGCCCGCCGGGGCGATCACGTCCGTTTCCACGATCCACGCGAGCAGGTCGTACTTGTCCTGAAAGTGATTATAAAACGACGGGCGGCGGATCCCGGCCTCGTTCGTTATCATCATAATGGAGATCTTTTCAAAGGGATATCGCAGCATCAGCGCCTTGAAGCCGTCGGCGATCAGGCGCTTTGTCATATCCTTGCGGCTGTCCATATGTGTCTCCTTTTCACACAAACAAGCGGATCAGAACATCCACGCCGGTCACAAGAAACAGCGCGCCGCCGATCCAGTACGCGGTGTTTTTCTGGGAATACCCGAAATGATACCCCACCGACACGCCGCCGAGCGCGCACAACGCAGTCACGCCGAAGAGCGTGGCGAGACAGGAGAGCCAGTACGCGTCGAGAAAGCGGGAGCTGACGCCCGCGAGCAGCGAATCAAGGCTCGTGAGGACGGCGGTGCCGACGACTTTTTTGTAAGTGATCTCGGAGCGGTGCTCGAATACGGTCTTTTTCCGGACGGCCTTGACGATCAGACACACGCCGAGCACAAAGAAAATGAGCGCGCCGAGAATATGCCACAGCCCCTGCGCCACGGTATAGTACGATGCGAAGCGCGGCAGCATGCCGAGCAGCCGGCCGAGCTCCATCGCCGCGACCTGCGCCGCGCAGAAGATCAGGCAGTACGCGGCGATGCGGCGGCGGCGAAGCTCGCCGAGCACCGCGCCCTGACACACGGCGGCGCCGAACACGTCCAGCGATATACCCAGACAGAAAACCAGAATTTCCCAATATCTCATAAACGATCACCTCTGTTTTTGCTTACTTCCCCATTATACCGAAAATCCCGCCGGAGGGAAGAAACAAAAATCAGAAAATGTCAAACGAATATCAAACGAGACCCGCTTCGCTTACGCTCTCGTTTGAAAAGGCTGCGGCTCGCCGCAGCGCACTCGCTGCGCTCGCACGTTTGCG